>VOFK01003833.1_pt1 | contig 229154 bp, 220 predicted proteins | sample 5384121 | NCBI WGS metagenome assembly VOFK01 (sample SAMN12384730, study PRJNA508395) | human gut metagenome | isolation source: healthy gut J | host: Homo sapiens | reverse complement strand
TTAATGTACCGATAAGTTAGAATTCCTGACGTCTTGACAATCCTTTGACAGAAAAAGCATTTATAAATGACAGAGTTCCTTTACAGTAAGCGCTGGACGTGCGCCAGCTGGTTTAAATAGTACGGGTCGTGATTTGGAAAAGCCACACACGATGTCGTTGGTGTTTCACAAAGGCGCCAGTTAAACCTCAATTGAAAAATAAAACAGTTCGAAGCTGTGTGTATGACGACCGCGAAGCGAACTTGAAAACTGACCATTAAATTTAATTCACTGTCAACCGAAAAAAGAGGTTGCAGAAACAAATAAAGTTAAACGCTGAGTGTGTAAAAGTTGAAATAGATAATGATTAATCTTTTTAATGGAATCGCAGCTGTCGATTCGCGAAGCGGAAAGCATATTTTCTGGCAGAAAATATGATCTGCCGATTAAGGGAGTTTGTTGAATTTGAGTGATGATGTGATGAAATTGAATAACCGATTAGATTCCTACGGCCATTCTGGTACAAATTTTATATCCCAAAAAGCTCAGAGCGTGAATATTATCGTTTGCTGAGAGCCATGGTTAGAATAAGTTGAACAAGTTATTTTTAGAAAATATTGAAACATTGAAAAGATGTATTAAGGTATGATTCTACCGATAGCGGTGAACGTATATCAGGCAAAGTGTTAGGGAAGAACTTGAAGTTAGTGGGTGTAAAGGCCGAAGTGATGTTCGGTATTAAACGGGTTATGAAAGTGTAGATAATACTGCGAAAGATAATTTGCGCCGTAAGTTTTGTGAAACTGCCTTCAGGTAGATGTATTTATAAATGATAGTATTACTTAATCTGTAACGTCTTCGAATGGTATTCTCAGCAATCTCAACATGTAAATAGTATTGTTAGCACTTTATACAGATAAATTAGCGACTATAGTCAGCAATGCAGTTCAACGAGGGTCTTTGTACAAGGATGTACAAAAGAAGAAAAAAAGATCTTTATAATATAACGGATAATCGTGCAAAGTTCATTGCTCGTAACGAAATTGAAATTTGAATGCAGTTACAACAAAAAAGAAGGCAAGAAGAAGCTGGAATTTATTGTTATGAATGGCGTACTTCAGAAGATGAACGTGTACGTGCATCTCATGCAGAAACTTAATGGAGATCTTTTTTTCTGAATGATAGTAAAAAATTGAGAAATCAATGGCAGAAAAATTTACCCGGCACCAAAGCACATCCAGGAATGGATTATAGATGTCGGTGTATTGCAATTCCCAGTATTGATTTAAATAACTGAATGCTGCTGCTGTAACTCCGACCGGAGAAGTTAAAGCGAATAAACGTCTTGAATTAAGTCCTTATGAAGTTAAGGAATTTAGGTTCTTTAATAAATTTGATGATGTTCCCGATTCAGACCGAGTCAGAAAATCTATAATTGATTTAGACGCTGATACAGGTATAAAATTTATTATGCCTGTAGATTTGAATAAAAAAAAAATGCAAAAATTTAACTAAGGATGAGCTATTGCCACAGATCGCAAAACTTGCCTGAAAAATTGCGGGAGAGGATAAAGGAAGTTAGGATTTTGGATATATATTGCCCTGCAGATGAGAAATGGATTGAGGCATACCAAGGTTTTACCCATGCATATGCAACTGCGGAGGAATATATTATTACTTTCTGGCGCAACAATAGAGAAGCACTTCCCGAAGGACGGCTTTAAGAAATTTTGCTTCATGAGTGCGGTCATCTGTTGGATATTTTATATAGCGGCGTTTCTTCTAGATCAAAATGGTTAAAGGCTATTGAAGAAGATACCAAAATACATGGGCTACCAGTAAATGAATATGCTAAAAAACTCTCCAGAAGAAGATTTTGCAGAAAGTATAATGATATATTATACTTATGGTAGCAAAGCACTTGCTAAATATTATCCTAATCGTCATAAGATTTTGAAGGAGCTGCTTAAAGATGATTGAGCCCAAGAAATTTCAAGAGAGAGTAATACATAAAACTCCGCATGGTGGTACGTATAGTATTGCTAGTTTTTATGACGGTAAGACTAATATGCCCTGTGAGAGGGAAGTGTCTAATGTATGGATTATCACAGAATACAATGACAAAGACGAGGTGATACATTCTAATAGAATGTATCGAGGTGATGGGATCAAATATAGCTCAATACCAGGCTTTTTGTTAAAGAAAAAATAAGAATTATAGTTAATCTAAGCGCTTACAATTGTAAGTGCTTTTTTTATATCCATTTTTTATGAGAGGGGGTGATAAAATGCGGAAAGTACAGCGATATGACAGTATGCAATTTGTTGCTGGTGCTGTAACGACACCTGAAGGGTTTTTACTTGATTCTCCGATTGTGGCCAGAACAGGTATTTATACTTATCTACAACCTGACGGTTCTGTAAGGCGCGAATATAGACCACCGGATGAGGTATTTGCTGAAGATGCTCTCGTTAGCTTTAAAGGGAAACCTATTACAGTATTACATCCTAAAGGTGGGAGGGTAACAGCAGATACTGCACATAAAGTAACCATAGGAACTATAATGTCACCAGCATATAGGAAAAATGATACTGATGTAGCTTGCGATATAATAATCCATTCGCCACAGGAAACTAAAGGTTTCCGGGAGTTGTCTGTTGGTTATAGCGTAGAGTTAGAGGAAACTCCTGGTTTGACGCCAGATGGTGAACCTTATGATGCAGTACAACATCTGATAAGATGTAATCATTTGGCTGTAGTACCAAGTGCAAGAGCAGGAAGAAAGGCCCGGCTAAATTGGATGGGAACGAAGTATTAGACGGTTTTGAAAGTGAGGAAAATAAAAACATGGTAAAAATCAGAATTGATTCAAATGAATTTGAAGTTGAGCAGGCGGTGGCTAATCACATTACTGCATTGACAAATAAATGTGACGCTGCGAATGCAAAAGCAGATGCTGCTGAAACAAAATTTACTCAGGTTAAGACTGAATTGGAAAATGTAAAGACAGATGCTGCAGACCAAAAAAAGTAAAACTTGATGCGGCAGAAGCTGAACGAGATGCTCTGAAAGGTAAACTTGATGCGGCTACAGCTGAAAAAAGAAGCTGCTATAGAAAAAGCTGTTGGAAAAGCTAAGGCAGAGGTTAAGGAACGTGTAGAGTTGGATGCTTGTGCTAAAAAGCGCAGGTAGAAAAAACTGACGGTCTTGATAATAAAACTTTAAAAATTGCTATTGTTAAAGCTTTGCGTGGAGATAGCGTTGATTTTGAAGGTAAGACGGATGATTACATCAATGCCTATTATGACAGTATCAAAAATGATTTAAATGATACTGACGAAGCAGTACGGCAACAACTTAACAAGGCGCGTCAAAAATTAGACGGGCAGGAATCTCAAACCCCTGCTGCAAAACATCGCCAAGATATGATTGACCGTATGACCAATAAAAAGGAGGAAAAATAATATGCAACTGAAATATGGTGAAATGGATGTAGCCCTTGTTGGGCAGATTGCTGATTTGAGCAATAAAACAATTGATAGCTTTGCTGCAGAAGAAGCTCTTGATCCAGGAGTGCCGGTCATTCGTGGTTCGAATCCAGCAAAGCAAATAAAAAAAGCAGGAACAGGTACTCTAAAAGATGTAATTGGTATTACGGTTCATCAACACAAAGAACCCGATGATCCGTACTATCCTGTTGGTTATTCCGTGGGAGTAATGACTCGTGGTCGCATTTGGGTACCGGTTACTAAAGCTGTAACTGCAGGTAAGGTTGCCAATTATAAAATTGCAGATAATGGTTTTACTGATGAGGCTGTTGCAAGTGGAATTGAAGCTGTTGGTGTATCTTGCGTTTTTTTGACTAGTAGTGCCGCTGCTGGTATTGCTGAAATTGAAATTGGACATGCAAATGTTACTGTTACTGCCGGTGCGTAACGAATAAAGGAGGATATGTATATGAGTAATGTAATGAGATATGATGAACAAGACTTAATGGCCTGTAAAACTTCTGGATTGTTTCGTGAAGATGCAGGAGAAAGCGTATTTTTTGCTCAGGAACTTCAGAAAGTAAAAGCCAAAACATATGATGTAAAAACTCCTGCAAATAATGCAATGAGCATTTTCCCCGTTACCAGCGAAGCAGATCCAGGTGCTGATACTGTTGCCTTTGATAGCTACGATTCTGTTGGCATGGCTAAGATTATTACAAACTATGCTGATGATCTACCACGTGCAGATGTTAAAGCCCAGCGCACAATTGTCAAAGTGTTTGATATTGGTACTTCTTATGGTTATTCTATAAAAGATATTCGCCGGGCGAAAATGACTGGGAAACCGTTGACAACACGCAAAGCAGAATCTGCTCGCAGAGCTAATGATGCTTTGGTTAATAAGATTGCATTTCAGGGCGATGTAGAACATGGCATTCTTGGTATTTTTAAACATCCAAATATTACAAAGTATGTTTTACCTGCAGATGGTGAAGGTTCTGCTACTACTTGGGATAAGAAAACACCAGTACAGATTCTTCGTGATATGAATAATGCGGTTTCTATGATTGTTGATGTAACCAAAGGCGTTGAAATTCCGGATACTATTTTGTTGCCAATTGATAAATATAATATCATTGCAACTACGCTTTTGCCGGATTCTGGTGGGCAGACTATTTTAAGCTTCTTCCAGGAGAAAAATCCTTATATTCAAACCATCAAGTCTATCCATGAAGCATCTGGTGCTGGGACTGGTGGCAAAGATATTATGTTCATCTACAGAAATGATGCAAACGCACTTTCTTTGGAAATTCCGTTGCCTTTTGAGCAGCTTGCCCCTCAAAGGGAAAATTTGGAAATGGTGGTCCCTTGTGATTCTTCCACTGCCGGTGTTATGGTATATTATCCTCTGTCTATCTGCATGGCAGAAGGTATCTAAATTAAATAGCTCTCCAATTTTAAGGAGAGCTATTTTTATATCTGAAAGGAGTGTAAAAATATGTTGTTAAAAAATATTTCTAAACGTTTAATTGTTGTTGAGGATAAAAAAATTATTCCAGGATATTCTGCTGAGGTAAGTGATACTTATGCCTCTCATCCGATTGTAATTGATATGATTGCTAATAAAGAATTAGAAAAAGTGGAAAATTGTAAAGCTGCTTCGATTGTTAGTGAAGGAACCAGTAATAGCCAGGACCCAGAAGTAGTTGATTTTAAAGATATGAAGGTGTCTGAATTAGAGGCTTATGCTTCTGAGCATGGTATTGACTTAACTGGTGCAAAGACCAAAGAAGAAAAAATAGCGTTGATTAAAGCAAATGAAAGTAACTGATCATGGATGCAGAAGAACATAAATTTGTTGAATTATTTCGCTTGTTAGCACCTGATTTAGCAGATGCTAAAGAAGATATGATTATAGCAATGCGTAACCTCTGTGAACCGATGGTGAATAAAGAAAGGTTTGGCGATTTATACGATCAGGCTTTAGCATACCTTGTTGCTCATCGCTTAGCGTACATCAATGTTATTGCAGAGAATGGGGCAGGATCTTCGACTGCTACTGCAGGCAGTTTAGTTTCTGAAAAAGAGGGCGATTTGGCACGTTCTTACAGTTCTTCAGGGATTGGCACTGGTTCTTATATTGACAATTTAGATAAAACTGCCTATGGCATGGAATTTAAACGTATAAGGGATATGTGCATAGTTTCAATTGTTACGAGGTTTGGTTAATATGAGCGATGTATTGGATATTGACCTCGGATGGAAGGATCTACTCAAAGAATTGAGAGGATTGTCTAAAAAGGAGATTAAGGCTGGTATTCAGGGGGGGAAAACGAAAGATGGAACTGCAGACATTGTTACTGTTGCTGCAGTTCAAGAATTCGGCGCAATGATATTTCAGCATCCAGGTGAGGTTACCGTTTACCGAAAGGTAAAAAAAGATGGCAGTTTTGCAAATAATGGAAGATTTGTAAAAAAATCGAAAGCGAATTTTAGTAGTACTCATAGAAGTATGGGACGGTTAATTCTTATTCCAGAACGTAGTTTTATAAGGGCAACTTTTGATGAGAAATCTGATGAAATTGGTGAACATGCTGAGGCAGCTGTTACGGCTATCATTAATGGCACTGACGTTAGTAAGGCACTTACACTAACCGGACAATATATTGAAGGAGAGATTAAACGTAAAATTGGTAGCGGACCGTTTACACCAAATAGCCCAGCAACTATTAGGAAAAAGAAAAGTAGCAAACCGCTTATTGATACTGGTCACATGAGACAGTCGGTTCGTTATGAGATTGGAGATAGATCAGATGAGTAGCTTTAGAAAGCCGTTAACGATTTATCGTTATGAAGGAAAACCGATTTTACAGGGTAACGGTAAATTTATTCTTCCTGCTCAGGAGAGTTTTGTTATAAAGGCATCTGTGCAACCGTTAAAAGCTACAGAAATGGATGCGTTACCAGAAGGTAGGCGTGGGAGTCATGCTGTAAAAGTTTATTCTGATACGGAATTATATATGGCCGACCAGGGGACTGGTATACAGGCTGATCAATTCGAGTGGCTCGGACGGAAGTATGAAATTGTTGCTGCAGATGCATACCAGTGTGGTGTAATAAGTCATTGGAGAATGTATGCAGTGGAGGTGAGATCTCATTAGTGAAGTTAATGCCAGAGAAAGAGTTATAGATTTTTTTGCATATTGCTTACGTGATCTATATAAGGGATCACCGGTTATACAATCGAAGCAAGATATTGCAATTGAATACGAACGATACCTTCTTATTGATTTGATGGCTGAGAAGAATATCGGCAATAGTGAAAAATGGGTACCTGAAAAAGAAGAGGTACATATTTTAGGATTGGTAGAAACAACTTTAAACATAAGAGCCTTTGGCACTGGTAGTGTCGAGGTTCTTTCACTTTTAAATGGGTACTTAACATTACCAACTATAGTCGATAAATTTCAAGAAGCTAACATTGCTGTAAATAGTATTGGTAGTGTCATGGATCTTACTGATTTAATTGATGGTAGTCGTTACGTTGAAGAAGCCGCAATTGATTTAATTGTTTCTTACGATAGAGATGCGATTTGTAATCCTGGCTGGTTTGAAACGGTATTTATTGAGGGCAAGTTAACTGAAAAGGGAACCGATCATGTGATTGCTTCAGGTGTTCATTTTGAAGCAAATATAAATATTGAAAAGGAGAATGAATAATATGGCTAATCTTGATAGAATCATCAATGCCCAAATATCTTTAAATACAACAGGCATTAGTAGTGCTGGATTTAGCACCTTGATGATTATTGGTCCACATGCAAACAGTTTGAGCCGTGTGTTGACTATTACTGATGTAGATGAGTTGATGGATATGGGATTTACATCAACAGATGCTATTTATCAGGCGGCAAGCGATGCATTTGCGCAGACCCCTCGTCCAAGTGTAGTTAAAATAGGACGGTTCCAATGTGATACCGTAAAGGTAAAAATGCCGATGGCTGTTGTAGAAGGAGCAGAATATGGTGTTTCGGTACAACGTTTAGATGGTAATGGCAATTTGATTGAAATCAAAGCAAATTATACAGCTCAATCGTCTGATACTGTAGATAAGGTAATGACGGAATTATCTAATAAGATTGATGAATTGGATACTGCTCCTAAATTTTATGCGGTATCTGTAATGGAGGATGAACTTGTTGTTAAATCCACTGATTCCAAAACAAGCTTTGTAGTCGTTCCAAATGGAAAACTAGAAGTTAGTAGCCAGGAGCCAGCTGCAAATATTGATGTGAGCAGTAATATGGCAATGATTTGTGATACTGATAATGACTTCTACGGTATTTGTTATGTGGATCGTACTGAAGATGCTGTTTTAGCTATGGCAGAATGGACAGAAGCTCATATTAAATTATATGGTGTTACGGTTACTGCCCCTGGAGCGAAAAATGCGGAAATAACCAATGATATTGGATCTAAATTACAGGCAGCTAACTATTATAGAACTCATTGGGGTGGTACCATGAAAAAAGATAATGAGTATCCTGAAGCTGGCATTGCTACACGTTGTTTTGCAATCGATCCTGGTGGCGAAACTTGGGCCAATAAAAAATTATCAAGTATTACTGTGGATAATTTGAATGAAACTGAATACAATGCCATCAAAGCTAAAAACGGTAATACGTTTGAGAAATTCCGTAATGTTACAATCACTCAGAATGGCAAAGTTGCTGCAGGGGAGTGGATTGACGTTATTCGATTCCGTGACTGGCTCGTAGAGACAATTCAGACGGAAGAGTTTAGTATGCTGATCAACAGAGACAAGTTGCCGTTTTTAGACTCAGGCATTGGCCTTGTTGAAAGTACACTTAATGCGGTATTAGTTCTCGGGCAAAAACGTGGTGGTATTGCTGAAAATGAATTAGACGATGACAATAATGTCATTCTTGGCTTTAAGATATCTGTGCCTAAAGCGGCAAATATTTCGGCCAATGTAAAAGCTCAACGTGTGTTGCGTGATGTGCAGTTTACCGCTCGTTTGGCCGGCGCAATTCATGCGATGGAGATCAAAGGTTCTTTAACGTATGAAAATATTAAGAGTGCATAATGGAGGTGTAAGATATGCCGAATGTAAAAACATATGACCCCAAGAAGGTAATGGTAATTTTTGGACCGGTTGTATTGACTGGTTTTGCTGAAGATACGTTTATTAATATTGAAACAGATGGCGATGGCACAACGGCTGTTGTTGGATGTGATCAGGAAATCGTTAGAAGTATTGATCCTGGCAGCATCATCAAAAAGGTTACACTTTCTTTGTTGCAATCAAGTGATAGCAATGATGAATTAAGTGCTATCCATGATGTTGATAACCAGGCAGGTGCAGGTTTGGTGCCTTTGGCAATCAAAGACCTGTCTGGAAGATTGTTGATGATGAGTGATCAAGCTTGGATTACGAAAAAGCCAAATGTCAATCGTGGCAAAAGTGCTAGTGAAGGGAAATGCCAATGGGTACTATTAGCGGCTGTACCTGATTCTGCTTTCCTTGTAGGGGGTCATAGTTGATGGAATTAGCGAATGTCGAAATAAAAGAAAAAGAGATTGGTGAAAATGTGTATTTTGTAAGACCATTTCCGCCGCAGAAATCTTTGGAACTTCTTGGCGATTTACAAGCTGTTGTGACATCTTCACTTGATACAGCAGTGGATAAGAAAGATGATATTGAGTCTAACACTGAAGAAGAATCTGTGTTAGATAGAAATATCAACATTGGTGCAATTATTTCTGGTGTTGGTAAAAATTTAAAGGGACCAGTCCTGGTAAACTTTGCCAATAGGATAATTAATAAAGACTTTATTTCTATCAAAAGGCCATCAGATGAAACGCCTGTAAAATTAGAAAAAAATATTTCTGATAATATTTTTGCAGGGCGATTAAAAGAAATGCTTCAGTTGATGTACTTCGTCTTGGAGGTAAATTATGCTGATTTTTTCGAGAATCTTCCCGACCTTTCTGGAATCCTTCAGGAGCTTGGGATAAGGAAGAAATAACAATACCAGGTAAATTAAGACCTGATTTAAGTAGAGAGTCATTGATATGGCGTCCGGTATTAGCTGGGAAAGTAACAATGACGGAACTTAAATTAGGTCTTGTTAATTTGGTTGATTTGTTGAAAATCAATGCGTTGCTCGACATGGAGGCTGATATACAACGCTATGCAGCAGAGCATCCCAAAAAGGATAGTGATGAACATTGAAGATAAGAGAATTGTTAGTAGGTATTGGGTTTAAAGTTAATGAACAAAATATAAATGCAGTTGAAAGTAAAATAGGAAAAATCAAAAAAAATCTTAGTGAAGTTGGTACAGCATCTACTAGAGCTGCTGACATGACTAGTAAAGGCATGGCCACAGTTGGTAATGCATCTGAGCGTGCGAAACAAAAAACAGAAAGCGCGTTTTCCGGTATTGAATCTAAAGCTCGTGGTGCCAATGAAGAACTGCACAAGATGGATAGTACTTTAACCGGTTTAAAGAATAAGTTTGTTGGTGCATTAGCTTTTTTGGGAGTTAGTTTTTCTTTAGGGAATATTATCAGGATGGTTGATGAATATAAAACTATTTCTGGGCAGGTTAAACTAGTTACTAGTTCACAAAAAGAAGCTGCGAGTGTACAGAAAGATCTGTATCAAATGGCGCAAAGAACTCGTCAGGAATATGGTGCTACAGCTCAGCTTTATACGTCTGTTGCACGCAATGCAAGTGAACTAGGAAAGAGTACGTCTGAAATATTAGCTTTTACTGAAGATGTGTCAATGGCGATGATGATTGGTGGAGGTAGTGCTGCTTCACAGCAAGCAGCACTAGTACAATTAGGGCAAGCACTTGGATCTGGTGTTTTGCGCGGTGATGAACTTAATTCTATTATGGAGCAAGCGCCGCGGCTTAGTAAACTTATTGCAGAAGGGATGGGGACAACTGTTGGTAAGTTACGTGAAATGGGGAAAGACGGAAAGCTTACTGCGCTTGATATTTTTAATGCAATAAGAAAAGGTTCTGAACGACTAAAAATGGAGATGGGAATGATACCGTGGACTGTTGATCAGGCCGTTACTAAGATGCGTAATTCCATGCAACGTTTTTTTTCTGGAGTGGAGGAACGTACTGGTGCAGTGAGTTCAATTGCTGAAGGATTTGCTAGAATAAGTAGTTACATTGATGGTATTGACATAGATGGATTTGTAGCTGGCTTTAGGTTACTAGTGATTTATGCATCTGCGTTTTTTGTTGTTTCGAAATGGAATAGTTTATTGTCTGGAATGAAATTGTTAAAAGATGTTGTCTTAGGGATAAAGGATGCCTATCTTTTAGCAACAGGTGCGCAAGTGGTGTTTAGATCTGGTAGCATGAGAAGTATTGCTATGGCGATTGTTCCTTTTGCAAAATTTGCACTGATTGCTGCAGTTATTGCTGTTGTGATTTTGGCTATACAAGACTTCTATACATGGATAGAAGGTGGCGATAGTATTATCGGGCGGCATACTAGATCGTGGCAAGAGTTTATAAAAGAATTGAGTCGCCGCTGGGAACAATATAAAGAAGAATTTTCTAAATCGATTGCGCCATTGGTAAGTGCAATTCAACCTTTTATTAATACCTTCAAAGATATTGCAAATTGGATAGGTAACTGCATTAGCAAATTTGAAAGTTTTCAAGCGAAAATAGCGGCATGGAATCCTCGTAAAAAGCTTTCTGAATTTGGAGATTGGATTGGTAATATTTATCTTGGTGGAGGGAACAAAAACACTGGTAATGATCATATTGCTAAAAGTGTAGCTCGATCAAATACGAGAAATTATTCTGATCAAAGTACACATACTAATAATATAAATATATATGCCAAAACAAATGCAACACCTGCTGAAATTGGAGTTGGTGTGGCTAATGCTATTACTCCTAATGATGGTTATAAATTCGATTTAGGTTCTGGGTTTGACTATGGTTTTCCTGATACGGAGGGGTAATTAAATGTTAGCAGATATTCTAGGGATAAACCCCAAGAATCCAACTGAAATAGGGACTTTGAAGGTTGATATTGTAAGAACTTTTGAATATCAGATGGATCAAGAGGTAACAGAGCATCCGGTTGAAACTGGGTTTGAAATACATGACTCAATTATAAATAAAGCAATCAAGGTTGATATGACGATAGGAATTTCGTCACATCCAGTAACATGGTTTTATAAAAATAGTCATGGTCAGCATAAGTTTGCTAGTGGGTTATCGGCACTTGAGCAAATCCGTGATAATAAAGAGCCAGTTACCATAGTAAGGCCTGATAAAATTTGGTCAGATATGGTTTTAACAAGCGCAAGGCCAGTTCGTAATGATGAAAGTAAATCAATCATATGGGTAAATTGTGCGTTTGTTCATATAACGAAAGTTGCTACACAAACAACTGAGGTACCGGAAGATATTGTTGATGAATCTGCAAGAGATAGTGCAGGAGAAACTGCAGCTGATGGTGGTACTGCAACGCAAACAGATGTTGGAAGTACTGGAATAGATTCAGCAGGAACTGAAGATGCTGTAGAGGAAAGCTCATCGAACAAATCTTGGGCAGCGCAGAGCATTGATGCAATCAAAAAATCGCTTGGATGGTGAACGTATGGAATTAATAAATTTCAATGACGCCAATGATATTGTTACCAAAGTTGTCTTAGATAATGTCCAGTATAGGATTCGGTTAACTTGGAATGCAGTCAGTGAATTTTGGACGCTACATTTATGGGATAACGATAAAAAACCGTTATGCTGTAATCTTAAGATGGTGCCAAACTTTCCGCTTTTGATGAATCATCACAGGCCAGGTATTCCTTCAGGGGAATTAATTGTTCTAACAGACCTTGAAAAGATAACTCGTAGCAGTTTTACGAACGGCGCTGCCAGTTTGATTTATGTGACGGAGGCAGAGTTTTATGGGAAAACAGTTTGACCGTGTTTATCGTTTACTGGTTGTGGTAGAGGGCAGTGATGGTATTATTATTGAAGGTAAGCCTAAAGAGAATGCGTTAAATATAACATTTGATATTGACAAAGACCTGACAAAGCAGACAAACAAATGTCGCTTGCAGGTCTTTAATTTATCTGATAAAACAGCAAAGATATTTGAACGAGATGATAGCATTTGTATTCTTGAAGCTGGATATAGCGAAGATATCGGTCTTAGACGTATTTTTTTTGTTGGCGCAGTTTTAAAAGCATGGACATCTCTTAAAGGAGCAAATATGGTTACTGAATTGGAGCTATCTGATGGACAAATTGCAATTCGCGATTGTGTTGTGTCTTTATCATATGCTGCAAGTGTTTCTGGGCGAAAAGTAATTGATGATGTTGCTGCTGCAATGGGATTAGTTGTTCAGTTCGCTGAGGATTTGAGTTACTGTAGCTATGCTAATGGCTTTAGTTATATAGGTCCTGGGAGAACTTGCCTTGAAAAAGTTTGTGCTGCATCGGGACTGTCTTGGTCTATACAGAATAATGTGTTACAAATCATAGAAGAGGGCGGTAGTACTAAAGTTATAGCGATAAAGTTAAATGCCGATAGTGGACTTATTGGATCTCCAGAAAGGATCATTAAAGCTGCTAAAAAAATAAAAAAAACATCAAATAAAAAGTCGAAAAAAAATAAAGGCAAAGAGAAAAAGGCCGGCTGGAGAGTTTGTTGTTTGCTGCAGCCGACATTGAATCCTGGAGATTTGATTTATCTTGAAAGCAAGCCAGTAACAGGTTGGTTTAAAATTGAATCTTTAAAACATACTGGAGAATACAGAGGAAAAAAATGGCACACTAATATGGAAGTATATGAGATTGGAGGTGAGGATAAAAAATGAATTCAACTTCTAGTAGAACAATTTCAAGTGCTGGAAAAGCGAACCCAAATCCTAGTGTTGAAGCTATTGATAAAGCTATGAAACAGCGTATTGGTGAAATCAGGACGGGAATGCCTGGGGAAATAATTTCGTTTGATGCTGGTACTTGTATGGCTACAGTAAAACCATCTTTGCAATATCATACCGCAGATGGAGATATTTTAGATTATCCTTTGATAATAGGCGTACCAGTTTTTATGCCACATGCAGGAAATGCTCAGATAACTTATCCTGTAAAAGTTGGAGATAGTTGCTGGATTGCATTTGCTGAACGCAGCTTGGATGAATGGCTTGGTAAAAGTGATAGTGATAATCATGATCCGAGGCAGTATGATTTAACTGATGCAGTATGTTTTGTCGGAATGAAAAAAGTACAATCAATATCTGCAGATAACGTTGAAATCATTAATGGTCCAACCTCAATTAGTTTAACGCCTGATCAAAAAATTAACATTGTTGGTGATGTAAACATAAAAGGAAATATCACTTGCTCCGGAACATCGAAAATGTCAGGGAATATTACTTGTAATGGTGATGTTATAGCAAGTGGTATAATCGTTAAAGGATCATACTCATGGCGGTGTTGAAACTGGCGGTGGAAATACATCTGGACCGCAGTAAGGAGGACGAGCTATGGTTGATATTGCATTACATGCAAATGATCATGATATCTTGATTAAAGATGGAGATTTTTTGCTGATTGATAACGCCGAACGAGTTGCTCAACAAATAAAAGTTAAGTTACTGACTTTTCTCGGAGAATGGTTTTTGGACAATACTTGGGGCGTGCCTTACCTCGAATATATTCTTGTTAAGCAACCTAATCAAGATTTGATCAAACAAATCCTGAGTGAACAAATTTCGTCGGTTGATGATGTGAAAAGTTTAAATGCGTTGGAACTGGATTATCAGGTCAAAGTCCGGACATTGATTATAAATTATGAAGTGTCAACAGAATACGGTTTGATTACCAGGAAGGAGGTGCTGGGTTATGGCGATAAATAGTAATACCAAGTATGGTGTCACACCACAAGGTTTTGTCAGAATGAGACTGCCTGAAATACAAAGTAATCTCTTTAATAGATTTGAAAGTAAAGTTGGTCAGACTGTAAGCAGAAAGCCTAATAGTGTAATTGCTATTATATTGAGTTTAGTTGCAGAGGAGTCTGACCAGCAGTGGCAACTTGCTGAATATGATTATTATGCACGTTCTCCGATGACTGCTGATGATGGAAGTATTGATAATACTGTTATGTATAGCAATGTTCTGCGGCGTGGAGAAGAATATACATACTTTTATGAAGTTTGTTATGGTCGGAATGGTTTTGTTTTACCAGCAAATTGCCAGGTAAAAGGTAGTGATGGAGAAAAGTATAATATTGCTGCTCCTGATATTATTACCCTTGACAATTGCGTAAGCGTTACTTTATTTATTCCAAATGTTACTGAAGGTGATTCGTTTGGATTCATATTAAATAAATCAGTGCGGGTTAGTTATACTGCAGTGACAGGAGATAACGTTGAGGCAGTTTATTCAAAACTTTTACAGCAAATACCTGGAGATGAGTGGTCTGGCAGCATTTTGGATGGGAACTTAGTGCTTAATCAGGCTGATCGCAGATATGGTGGTACAGTAGTTCCTACGGAAACTTTCAATGTTATCGAAGTTGGGTCACCAATCAAATTTGTGGCCGAGAATTATGGACCGTTAGATCCCTTATTAAAAACAGTAACGTCTATTAATACTAACTACGATGGGTGGACTGCTGCTAGTAATGAATCAGCGGCTTATGTGGGTAGAAATCTTGAAACTACAACAGAATTACGTCAACGATATGCTGCAGCAGTATTCCGAACGAGTCGTGCTATGAAAGAAAGCATAAAGGCTGCATTATTAGATCTCCCGGACGTAGATAGTGTAACTGTGTATGAAAATCGATCTGACGAAATTGTTGATGGAATGAAGCCGCATAGTTTTGAGGTTATTATTCATGGCGGTGATGATATTCAAATTGCACAGACTATTTTAGAAAAAGGGACCTATTGGTATTGATAGCAATGGGTCCATAGAAATGACTGTAATTGATAGTGAAGGGACTCCAGAAAAAGTTTATTTTAATCGTCCTAAAGAAATTCCGATTTATATCCAAGTTACAGTTTGGGAATATAAGGAGGAAAATTTACCAGGAGATTTAGTTAATACAATAAAAGATATTATCATTGAGAGCGGTAGCAACCTTGGAATGGGCAAGGATGTTATTGCTCAACGTTTTTTAGGACCTATTTATTCTAAAGTTAATGGCATCGGTTATATGGATATAGTGGTATCCGAAGATGATCAGGTTTATACAGAGAAAAGTATTCCTATAGATCGTGGGGAGATTGCTGTATTTGATGCTGAACATATCACTGTTGCAATGGAGATTAAATCATGCTGACATCAAAAGAAAGGATACTTAATTTACTTTTATCTCAATTTTCTGACAGAAAAATTATTAAAGCATTGCTTGAAACAATTGGAGAAGAATTTGATTTTCATAACACACTGAAAAAACAAATCAGGACAGAGATATGGCCAGATGTTGCCGTTGGTAAACAACTTGATATGTGTGGAGAGGTTGCCGATATTAGCAGAAAAGTTGATGCATCAATGTCTGTTGACTTTTTCGGATTTCCTGACCATGGTAATAATAGCTTTGGTAAAGCCAGATTTAGAAGATACGGAGAACCTTATTTAAGTTCGTCTGAACTTCGAGATAACGAATATCGTTTGGCTATTTTTTCAAAAATTGCTAAAAATACCACAGATGGAAGTAGGCAAAGTACTATTGACAGTATTAAGCGAATGTTTGGTGTGAGTAGAGTTATTGCGATCAATGCTGGTAATGCAAAAATGAGAATTGGTATAGGTAGAGTCGTCACACCTAATGAGCTTAAACTGATAAACGCTTTGGATTTAATAATAAGAGGCGCCGGAATTGGGGTTATATACATTTATTGGTTTAATGGCGGAGATACTTTCGGATTTAGTAGAAATGGTAAAAATATTGGTAATTTTGTTGGGTTTGGAAAAGGTACGTTTGCGAGAATATTACAAATAGAAGGGAGTTTGATATAAATGTCTATTGTTCAACCGGATTTTTCAAAAATATTTGCATCTGGTGCTGCTATTGGAGAGTTGCTAAACTGGCCAGATGAAAGCTATTTAAGAGGGTGGGGATATTTGAAGGAGTCAGAACCACCACCGATGGAATTTTTCAATGCTTTGGCGAATTTATCTGATACTAAAGACAATTATTTATTTCAAGCGATAAATATACGTAAGAATAAAACGCAGTATCATATAGATGATATTGCAACAACACCGAATTTGGCATCTAAATATCAACTTATTTGTATTCAGGAAGGTGTTACTGCGGAAGCAGAACCAACTTGGCCTGATACTGATGGAGAAGAGGTTTTGGACGGTGATTGCAAATGGCGTGTTACATCTAAAGTTACTAATGGGATTGCTATAGCAGAAGATGAACCAATAAATGCACGTGACTATTCTGTATGGCTTGCATTAAATGCAAATAATGATATAGTTAAATTAAAATATAAAACATCACAGAAAACGTGGAAACAGTTGCTTGTAGAAAGTAAATTGTCGGCTATATTGGATAGCCCTGTTAGAAGTTTAGAAAGAAATACAACATATAAAAAGAATGATATCTTATCCGATGCCACCTTACCAGGTGGTTTTTTAGTTTGTGAAACTGCAGGTACCTCTGGTGCATCTATTCCAAGCGCTATTACTAATGCTGCTGAAGGTGAAAATATAACTGATGGTACAGCGATTTTTTCAGTACATTATTTCTATAATTTGGCATCGCTTATTAGCCCAGATTTTTTAGGAACTCCAACAGCACCAACAGCTATGAAAGGGACTAATACTAAACAAATTGCTACAATGGCAGCAATTATTAATGCATTAGCAGATTATGCCAAAAAAGAAAGTCCTGTTTTAACAGGGAAGCCTAAAGCCCCTACAGCAGAAAAAGGCACAGGTGGAGATATAATTGCAACATGTGCATATGTTTTGGCAGCGTTAGAAGGAATTGATCTAAGTGATTATGCAAAAACAACAGATTTGGATGATTATGCAAAGAAAGTTAGCCCAGCTTTATCAGGAACACCAACTGCTCCAACCGCTGCAAAGACAGTAAATAATACTCAAATTGCTACAACTGCTTTTGTTCATTTGCTTGCTGGAGCTGCTAATAATGGTGGCATAGTTGATTCGTTGTTAGCGCAAAATGGCTATGTAAAATTCGCAAATGGCTTAATTCTAGACCAGTGTGGGGGAGTTGGGGCAGCCAGCACCAATATTATGTTACCAATCCCATATACCAAAGTTAAATTCATTACACTAGCTACATCATCAATGCTTAATCCAAGCCAAGGTAACATCAGCGTAGCTTACCACGATTCAACATTAGACAATATTAGATTCCAAATTAGGTGGCAAGGTTTAGCTGCCGAATATACTGGCGCTTGGTTAACTCTCGGCATTTAAACCACAGTGGGGAATAAATACTGGCGGGGCAGTTCAAACTTCTACATTACCAATAATATTTACAAACGTATTCCTTGCAATGGCATCTACTTCTACCGAATGGTGCTGCCCGGGATGTTCTGCGACGAATACTACTGTTACAACTCGTGCATATCAGTCAAATAGACCTGATGTCGCCCAGCCTAATGATGTCAGCTGGATTGTAATTGGTTGTTAGCCACAGTGGGGATTTACGCTTTTTGAGCCAGTTGATTACAAGAATATTAATTTCACTTTGCCGCTTGCAGTAAACGGTACTTTCTGTGCTTTTTCTACAGGATATGACGCAAAAGGATCAACATTTTTATGGCATTCAATGAGCTACTTTAATAATATCAATGTTGGTGTTACAGGTTTCGTTTTTGATTCTCGATATACTTTTACTGGCTTAGGATACCTTGCCATTTGCTGGTAGAAACAGTGGGGAAAAATCTCAAACAATAAAGCCATTTTTCCACTGATATTCAATATTTTTGTTAGTTCAGCATTGTTGCTTAATCGTGGTCCAGGAACCGGTACTTGGTATGGCGATAGCTCCAATACAACATTGACTGGAATATCTTGTGTAACTCCAGACTACGTTTTAAATGGGACTTACATTGCAATAGGAGCATAACAACAGTGGGGATATAGCGGATATGCAGTTAATTTCCCGATATCTTTTGACATTGTTTACAATGTCCTTTCAATTCCTCAAAATACGGCAAGTACATCTAATTCTTATTGGGGCAGATTTTATATAACTAATCTTACTCAAAATGGATTCACAGTTAGTGATACTGGTGCTGGTAGCAATAGATGGTTAGCTATCGGAAAGGCATAGCCACAGTGGGGATATTCAACTGTCGGCTCAGGCGCTTGGGCTTTAAAATTCAATGGTGTTTATACGGCAGTAGTTGTTGGCGCTCCTGGCTTTCCGGCAAGAGAGTTTTGTGGTTTTACTTTCGATTACACCCTTACTGGATGGAGTTTTACGGCTGGATATAATAGCCCCGTTTCATACATCAGGCCCACCACTACTGCAATTTCACTTGGCTATTGAAACAGTGGGGAAAAATTTTAGGAGATACTGTTAATCTTAAGATTATAACCTTCCCTGTTCCGTTCAACGAATCCTTTGGTGGTGTAGCTTTATTCAACGGAGATCCGGTCGCAGCTGCAGAATATGCAACAATAACTGACGTAAGTAATACTAATTTTAAAATTTATATGTATGCCAATAACGCTGGTACTGGTTATGCAAATGCAAACATTTTCTATTTGTTTTTAGGTGCTTAGCAACAGTGGGGATATTGTTCATCACGTACAGCAACCTTTCCAATTCCTTTTCCAACTGCGGCATTATTCGTTGTAGCCATACCTAAAACTACAAGCACATCAGCTACTGCAACTGGAGCAGAATATCTAGGTACTACCAGTGTCAATTTATACCTTCATGGGAACTTCGGGCTGGTATTTCGCAGGCGGCCATTGAACAGTGGGGATATTCAACGTCAACAGGAGTTACTTTCCCCATCGCTTTCAGAGAGTGTTATGCCGTTGTAAGTAATGCTCATAGCAACACCACTGGAAATGCCGATCATTATCATCTCTTAAGTTGGACAGCAACAGGAGCAGCTTTTGGTTATTGGAACATGAGTTTTTACGGCACACTTTATATCGCCCTCGGGGTCGAATAAAACAGTGGGGATATGGCAATTCCGAATCGACACAAACATTTCCTGTTAAATATCCTAAAACTGTAATTGGAATATATGGGAGTAAGAGAGCCATAAACTATGAATATACCTTTGCGGCAACGAGCATTACAAACACTAATTTTTTCATGTCTACACGTAATGCAGAGGGTAACAGTAGGGTTATTGGTTGTAACTGGATGGCTATCGGCCAATAGCAAACCAGATAAAACTGCCAAACCACGGATCACCGCCATAAATTTGTTTGTATACGTTGAATTTGGCGGTTGTCCAATTACGTGGCTGAACTTCCGAATCGTATTTAGTCGGATTATTGGTATCGGTGTTTCTTAGTCCGCAAAATAGGGCAAAACAAGCAGAATTAAAATTAATTGGAAATGCATACCAGCCGCTTTCTCCCTCGTTTCCGTTGTTGCCAGCGTTATTAATTCCCCACTGTTTAGATACCGATGGCTATTGCAGATCCACCAATGCTTGAAACAGAATTTCCCGTTGCACAAGAAGCTGTGTAGCCAGTCAGTGAAATTGTTCCTGAGTCGCCATTCCATTCACCAGAAGCCTGCCATCCTGTGCGTGTCATGGTAATGCCGCCAGCAACAAATTCTGTGAACGGTATTGCCCATAAACTAGGGTTATTTCTCCACTGTGGTTAGTTTCCGACAGCTATGTAGGATACTGGGCCACCATATCGTACACTAAATCCAGTAGTAGACAATCCATAGCAACATCTTTCCCAAGCTTCAATGTTACTGGTACAAACAGCAGCAATAGCAAAAACCTTACCAAATGGTATAGCAAATGTTCCATAACTGCCGGCATATCCCCACTGTACAAAAAGAAAGGATGATAAAAATGGAAAAAGAATTTAAATATTACATTATACTTGATAAGGAAGGAAAACGCGTATCTCCAGGATACCGTGAAGATGGTGATGTACCAGAAGATGTAAAAAGAAAATGGGTTTTTAGTTACAAAATCTGAGTTCACAATGCTATTAAATGGTTATTATAGAGATCCAGAGACCGGAGAATATAAAGAAATACCACCATATGAGCCAGGGCTTGATGAATTAAAAGATTCTAAGTTATTGGAAGTTGATGCTTGGACTGCAAGTAAAATTACAGGAGGTTTTATATCTGAATGTAGTGGAGAGATGGTAAGATACGACAGCGATAAGGATACGCAGCTCACAGTTTCTAGTGATCTTAATACAATCAATTCAGCTCCTGATAAGTTTTCGGAGTATTATCCAAATGGTTATCCTATGAGAGGCTATCCTGATGGTGGAACCGAAAAAACAATTCAGTACCTGACTGTTAAACAACTCATTCAATGGAATGTAGATTTGGGATTACATAGAGGGGCCTGTAAACAGGCTGGCTGGGAGAAGCAAGCTTTGGTTGATGCTGCTGATAGCAAAGAAGCTTTAGATGCCATAATTTTAGAAAAATAATAGTGAAAGGCTGAAAAAGCGCATTGATACTGCGCTTTTCTAATAAAAATTGATGCTAAAATATCATACCGAATTCAAACCGCCTGCGATCCTGAGAAACCAAGGGATACAGGCTTTTTTAATATGCAAATTCGTGCCGGGTTAATACCACTTGGAGCCGTCAAATGAGGTCTATAGCCTTTTTTAGCTCATGGAGGGACTTATGAGTATAAACCCGTTTAGTAACTCCTTGACTGGCGTGTCCTAAAATACGTTTGATTGCAGTTTCGTTAGCGCCAGCGTTGTCTAACATAGTAGCGCAGGTGTGACGGCATTCGTGCGGCGTATGCTTACATCTACTAGCGGCCATGACAGAATCGAAGTGTGTTCGGTATTGATGGTAAGTAAGTTGACTGCCTTCGTCTGTAGTAATGAGATATTTACCTGGCTGCTGCATCCAAAATGCAAAATAGGGTATAGTTTTTTTTGATATTGGCACAGCACGATTTCGACCGGCAGCAGTTTTTGACTCTCGAACGATAAAATATCGCTGTCGCAGTTTGACGTCCGTTTTGACGATAGATAGCAGTTCGGAGGTGCGAACACCGGCATATATCATCATGAGCACCGTCATAGCCCATTTATCGCCAAGCTTTTTTACTCTGTTGATTTGTCGAGTATTAAAAGGCGTTTTAGGGTATTTCACTTTATGTTGATCGATGTCGATGTACTGACTTATGTCTGCTGTTGGTGAGATGATCTCATACTTAACTGCGTAAGTGTAGCAATGGTGCAGTATTTGCCGGACTTTCTTTTGCATTGCGTATAATGCGCCAGATTCTCTTGTATCACGAATAACAGCTTGCAGGTCACCGATTTTTAATTCGGCAAACTTCTTGCCATACAGTCTATGGCAGTGTTTGTATGCCGAAAGGTAATTAACCTGTGTAGTTTTGGCCAGTTTTGGAAATCTCTCGGCCCGCATAAGCTCAAATACTTCCGAGAAAGTAATCAATGCTGGTGCGAAAAGAGAAGGGTTTTTGTGGTACTCGGCCAAAAGAGCTAATCCTTCTATTTCTGTGGCTGTATCACCGATTGATTTTTGACGGCCGTTGATTGTGACTTTTACAGACCATGGACGGCGGCGGTTACCGTCAGTTCTTAATACCACACTACCAAAGCCGTTAGGTAATTTCATGCGTTTTCTTTTTTTAGTATTCAAAATATCACGCTCCTTTAAGGAGCATTATACAGGAGGCAAAAATGAACTGGGAATCTTTTAAATTTGCGGCAATAGGTGCCGTACAGACTTTGGCACAAGGGTGGTCGTATAAAGCTTTGATTGCGGCAATGTTGGCTATGATTTTGCATAAGCATGCTATATTGTTTTACAGCTTTGCTTTTTTAGTATTCATTGATTGTTTCACAAAATGGGTTGCAATATCGTATCTTCATCTAAAAGATAGTGGTATTGAAAATCCGACTATTCTAGAATCGATTAAAGGAATAAAAAAAGCTAGGGCTGCCAAAAAGATAAAAAGTGAAGTTATGAAACACCGTTTTCTTGGAAAAATCGGTGTTTATTTAATTTGTGCATTATCTGCAGCTGTTGTTGATGTAGTTATGAGAGTTTTAGACAAGCCTACTTGGGCAGTTATGACGGTTATAGGATATCTTGTTGTAACAGAGCTGCTCAGCATTATCGAAAACTTAAATGATGCCGGCGTGGAAGCTATGAGCGGATTAGTCGCTTTTGTTAAAAAGAAACTATGAGAATTGCAGTTAAATTTTGAAAGGAGCGTAAAAAATGAAAGTATTTATAAATCCAGGGCATATGCCAGGCGTTGACCCTGGTGCCGTGAATCCAACCAGCGGACTAAAAGAGTGTGATGTGGCATTAGCAGTAGGGAAGCTTGTTGAGTATTATCTGAAAAATGCCGGATGCGAGGTAATGCGTCTGCAGAGCGACAACCTAAACGGCGAATCTCCGTCATATCCGAATGTTTGTAAAACTGCTAACGAATGGGGTGCAGATGTATTTGTTAGTTTGCACTGCAATGCGTTTGATGGTTATGCGAGGGGCATTGAAACATTGATGTTTAACTTTGGCAGCGAAGCTGAACGCCTGGCAGCCTGTGTACATAAGCAGTTGGTAGATACGGAACAAAGCATTGATCCGTATATTCCGGATCGTGGGCTTAAGGAACGCCCGAATTTGTCTGTTTTGAGAAATACTGATATGCCGGCGATTCTTATCGAAATGGGCTTCATCGATAATGATCACGACGTTATTTTACTGGAGCATAAGCAAGATGTGATTGCAAAGGCGATTGCCCGTGGCGTAACGGATTACGCAAATTTATAAAAGCAACTATTTCAAAATAAGGTAATAATGGCAGGGTTATCATATATACCAATTAGGTATTATATTGATTCTATGTTAGATTATGCTGCAATTATTTCAAAAAAATAGCTCCCATTAAATTGGGAGCTATTTCAATATATTTTTTTATTTTTCCGAAAGCTTTTGTAGGATTGATAGAAGCAGTAACAAGATAAAGCTAACAAACCTACTATAGAACCTACTATAACAGAAGCCTCTGTAGTATTTTCGCTAATATAAAAAAGCAAAAACGAAATGATAATTACTGATAACATTTTTAAAAATGGTTTTTTGTTAATTGTTAGTGGTTTAATATTAGATCTTGCTTTAGCAATGGCCATTTCTTTAGATATGATCTTAAATATATATTTGAAAAAATAATATGCGAATCCGCCAGCGAAAACTACAACGGATGTTATGAACCACAGTAACATGCCGAAAGCTATCATTAGAGCTAAGAAATTTAGCATAAAATCACGCCCTTTACATAATTATTATAACATTTTTGCAGGCAGGGGGGCAATAATGGCATGAAAATTATCCGGGGAATAATATTAAATGATATCAATCATATAAATATAGACAGTGTGATAAAAAATTAAAACTATTGGTAAAAATTGTATGAGGAGGTGATTAACATGGGCAAAGTAAAAGAATATTTGGTGAACAAACTTTTCTGGACTGGTATGATTATCGGCTTTGCTTTGGGAGCTATGCATAGCTGGTTGGGGCTGTAAATGCTCGTTTGAAATTCGCGCGAAACGAAGTGCTTTTACTTGACCGACGTTTTATTTTTGCCGGTCAAGTAACTGAAAATGGCTTAATCATGCGTTTTATTGAATTTGCTGGTAATTTGCTGTTATTATGCGAGTGACCTACAATTTTAGCTCCTGCGCTGTTTTATCACCAAGACTGGATACACATTGATACTAGGGGTTATAATTCCGAGTGGCAACCCTCACTTGACTTTTAAAAATAAAAACCTACAACACTTGACTTTTAAAAAGTCAAGTGTTGTATAATATTTTTAACAAAAAGTAAAGTGAGGGTTGTTCATGTTTGAAGAAGTAAAAAGTGTGGAAGAAATTAACTCAGAGAAGGTGATACGAGAAAATATACCTGTTATTATAAAGAAGATTATAGCTACTTCTATATATATGGCAATGAAATATGCTAGAGATCAGAGTTTCCAATGCCTTCAATTACCCAAAACATATTATTTTAAAGCAGCAGTAGAGCTTAGATTTATTATTGCCAAATTTATTGTAAAATATATTGATGATAATAATTTTGTTAATGTAAAATACAACGAAAATATTAACGAGAAAGGGTTGCCTACTCCGGAAATATTGGTTGATAATATAGTTATTCATTTAAAAAAACATAATAATCCAGAAACTTTACCGTGTAATTCTAAAAAAAGAGAAATGGAATCATTAAAAAACGTTCAGTTAACATTGGGTTTTGAGGAAGAACATAGTTATTATTGTTTAGCAACATATGATCACAAAAGGTTTAATATTAAATATATTCAGATAGGTATGCCAAATGAAAATTATTCCAAGTGGCTTGGTAGAGAAAATTTACTTGGCTATATTGATCTTGATTTGGCCGAAAGAGTTGAAAAAACTTATTTAGCAGAAATTAAAGAAGAAATTGCTAACGATATACAAAAGGAATTCAAAATAGAAGTAAAATAAAAGGGTGATATTATGGAACTGATTTTAAGGGCTGAAAGGTTGAAAGAAGGTCGTATTTTAAGGGGATTATCTCAATCTGAGCTAGCTACAAATTTGGGAGTTACAAAACAAGCAATTTCCCAGTATGAAAATGGCATTATAGTCCCAAAGTCAGATATCTTATCCCGAATTATCAATGAATTGGACATGCCAATATCTTATTTTTCTAAGCCTGATAATATAAAAATTTTGACACCTATATTTTTTAGAAAAGGAAAGACGGCTAAGAAAAAAAATACAGACGTGTTTGAAATTTTTATAAAATGGACTATCGAGATCTATGCATATTTAGATAAAATATTAAAATTTCCGCAAGTTAACATCATAAGAGGAAACAAGAGTAAATACTCTTTTGAAGAAATAAATGAGTATTCGATAAACCTAAGAAGGCTTTGGGGTCTTGGAAATGGACCAATTAACAATCTAACTTTATTGCTTGAAAACAATGGTTTCATAATTACCAAAACTCCCCTATCAGCGGAGAGAGTTGATGCGTGTTCTGTGTATTTTACTTCTAGTGATATTGAAAACAGACCAATGATTTTCTTAACATCAAGTACTTCGGCGGTCAGATCTAGAAGAGATTTGTTGCATGAAACAGCACATCAAGTGCTACATTCATGGATGAGTGAAGAAGATTTTCAAGAAAACAAAGAAACTATAGAAAGGGAGGCAGAAATTTTTGCTAGTTGTTTTCTTATGCCATTTGAATCTATGGCAAAAGAACGATTTGTCGTTGATTCATTGGAAGGGTTATTACATTTGAAAAAAAGGTGGGGCGCTTCAGCACAATCTATATTGTATCATCTAAAATTATTAGAGTTGATTGATGATGCACTATTTGAAAGGCTTCGTTCAAATATTTATGCTCGAGGGTGGCGAAAAAAAGAACCTTATGATGAAGACATAAAACAAGAATTTCCTGAGTTGCTAAAAGATGCTCTAATGGCATTAGTAGATAACAATATAAAATCACCCAAAGAAATTTTAGAAGATTTTAGTTTGCCGGCGACTGATGTATTAAAACTTTGTAATTTGCAAGAAAACTTTTTTGATGGCCTTAATCAAAAAAAATATGCATTACATTTTGTTAAATAAATTAATAAAAAGCACTTTGCGAAAGCAGAGTGCTTTTTTCTATGGAGGAATAACATGTATGAAAAAATCAAAAGTTGGATATCTAATAATCGCTTTCTTGTCGGCATGGGTGTTGGCGCAGTTCTTTTTTCTTGCCTGCCATTTGTTCAGCCGAGCCGGTATACGTGATAACGGAAACAGAACTAACGACCCTGGAACAAAACTCGAACAGGCAGTTAGCAATCAGCAGTCAATTAGCAGCGGAATTGCAGATAGCAAAAGAACGGTTGAAAGTATCGGATCAGGAATTGACCGAAGCCAAACTGCAGAAAGAACTGCTGCAGAAGCAGTTGACCGAGCTGGAAGCCTTGTCAAAGAATCAAGAAAACTTGCAGAAAGAAATATTGAAATCCTTGCCACCATCCGCACCAGGGGTCCTACGGGAAGTAGGACTGAAAATTGATGTTGATCGCTATGTTACAGGTGCTAGCTATGGAGTGAGCCGATTGATTGGGTCAAAGTACATAGGATTGCGAGGAGAGTATGATTGGCAAGATAAAAAAACTGGTGTGTGGGTAACATATGCGTACTAAAGAAAGCCTGACTATTACTTAATGTAGTAGTCAGGCTTTCTTTTTTATTATAAAATTAAGAAGTAGAAAAAATGTCGTCTTATGTAGAGGTATAAAATGAGATTGTGGCATGAAGAATTAATACCATTATTACCAAGGCAACAGCTACTTGGGCAGCATCGTGAATGTTGTGCTATGCTAGGTAACGGTTGGGGTAAAAAGCATAGAGTGGTAGATTATGTGTTTAAGCATAGTTTGCATGATCTTGAGTTGTATCATGCAAAGGTTATGCAGGAGATGTTTAATAGGGGTTATAAAGTAAGTAGTGAGTGGTTTTATAGGAATTATAGGGGAAAGCATATTAACACTGTTCCAAATGACTTAATACCTTTAATAAAAGAAAAAGTATATTTAGAACATGATGAAGTATATATGCACGAATGTTTGGAAAATTTAGCGAAAAAGGGAATCATTATTGAAAAATCAAACTTAAGATAAGTGAAACTTGAATTTCTATAAAATAAGCCTGTATATAACATATAGGCTTATTTTATGTAAATGTAAAACTAAACTGAAATACATAAGTGTTACTATATTAAGAAAATAGATAATGCGAAGAACAAAAAGTATATATGTTTGAATGCTGATGATAAAAAATGCACGAATTAAATAAGGATGTATAATACGGATTTGAAGTAAATATTAATAAATATAAAAGTATAATAACTATTTGTTTATTGAACAGAAAAAGTTAAAAATATATAATATAGAAAAGTAAGAGAGCAATATATTGTATTATTGAAAGCTATATAGCGTGAAAGTATATATGGTGGGGACATACGTATGTGCGTAACTTTCATAAACGTACCTCCTTCAGAAATTTCTGAGGGAGGTACGTTTTTTGTTTAGTAAAAAAAGAAAACATATTTTGTATATTCTGCTTTATGAGGAAAAAATTATAGTGATTTTAATATAAAAAGTTAGCTAAAAAGCATATTGTATTCATTAAAAATAGTATTTAAGAAAAGGTAGGAGATATGATGAACAAAAATTTTAAAAAAGCAATTTTAGCAACAATTGTATTAACGAATACTAATTGTGTAACAGCTTATGCAAGTATATATGATAATACAGAGATAAATACTAATCCTGTTCGCATAACGGACGATACACTTTCTAATGCAAACATTACTTCTGGTGGCAGAGTAATAATGACAAATTCTAATGGTCAAAATCTTATGCTGACTGGCGGTTCTTTGGAAATGAGTGGTGGAGCGTTATCTGGTGTCCAATCTGCAGGAAATTCAATCAGATTAACTAACGTTGATGGGGAGAATATAACTTTATACGAAACTGATAAATCCAATATATTATTATTATTAGGGCAATCTAATATGGATAAAGTAAATTTGGGAAAAGGATCCCAGTTACTGTTGCAGAATAACGGTACTATAAAAAATCAGAGTACTGTAAAAGAGCTAATTAGTGATGGTGGATATATTTCTTTGCATGGAGAGGGAAAAATTACAGGAACAGATACGGAACGAAATAGAATAGTGGACAGTACTGTAGCAATTTATGACAATGGTATATTAGAATATACTGATTTTAGTGGTAAATCTATTATTAATGCGAGCCAACCTTCACAGGGTGGTTCAAACCAAAATATTAATAATATAACTTTAAATGATAGTTCAGAGTTAAGAACCTATGGTGATGCGGATAAAGTTGCCATAAGTAATATTTCTCTTTATGATGATTCACAAATACATGCAAGAAGAGATGCTAACTTAAAGAATGTATTTCTTGGAGATAATGCTGCTTTATATGTTTATGAGGACCTGATTGGTTTAGAAGATTTGGAATTAAGAAATAAATCTTATGTGCTCTTAAGTAATCAAATAACAAGTATGTCTATTGGCGGTGATTTCATTGCAAATGGGGGAACCGTTGCTTGGTCTAGTGGGAATGATTATAATACTAAAACTCTTACAATAGATAATCTCATAAATGACAATAATACAACTACTAATTTTATACTAAAAACAGATCTCAATTCCGAGACTATTGTGGAATCAGTTGTTGTGAATAATGCTGAACAAGATAGTGTTATAACTGTAGGTGTTAGAGATAAAAGCAAAATAGATAACTATAATGTTGGTGATAATAAGAAAGTACTGGTTGTAGTTGACAATAGTCAAAATCTTAAAGTTACTGGTAAAGAGATAGATAATGGAGGAATATGGAGCGTGACTCCTACAATTGAAAATGGCTCAGAGGTTGGTGGATTGAATACTGAATGGTATCTGACAAACATTGAAAAGAAGGAAAATGGCAATACTGAAACCATCAACGATGGTTTTGCCAGTGATTACAGCTTGTGGAGAGCCACTAATGACACTTTACGTAAACGTTTAGGCGATATTCGCAGTGGTGAACATGGAACAGACGGTGTCTGGGCTCGTATGTATCATGGTAAATTGAAAGGTCAGAGCTATAGTGATAAATACCATACCTATCAGTTAGGTTATGATAAGACCAGATATGACGAGAAAAATGGTCAGCGTACTAATGGTATCGTATTGGAACGCAGTGAAGGTAAATTAAGCTATACGGCAGGCAAGGGTGAAACAGGCCTGACTGCTCTCGGTTTATATACGACATGGTTTGGCAATAAAGGCCATTATACAGATATAGTGCTGCGTGCTGGACACTTGGATCATAAGATGAATACTTATGGTGAATATGCTGAACGCAGTGATTATGACAATGCTGCTTACAGTATCAGCTTTGAGTATGGCAGGCAGAAGAATTACGAAAAAGGCTGGTTCTTTACACCGCAGGCATAAATTACTTTAGGCAGAATGAACAGTGTTGATTTTACGACCGAGCGCGGAACCAAGATCAATGTAGATGGTTTAACCAGTGCTATTGGCCGTATCGGTTTTGAAGTTGGACGGAAGATCAGCCCGGAAAGCAGCTATTATTTTAAACTGGGAGCGTTCCATGAATTTGACGGTGACCGTGATGTATCGATGGTTGCTGCTAACGGCGAAAATCTGCGTAAACGCTATGACAATGGCGATACCTGGTATGAATTCGGTATGGGCGCACAGGTTCAGTTAAGTCGTAATACCCATTTCTATGGTGATATTGAACGCAGCTTTGGCGGCGACACGAAAAAGGAATGGCAGGTAAATACAGGTATTAGATGGGAATTCTAATTAAATAGACAACGAATTAGAAGAATATAGTATGGCTATGTTATGACAAAATAAGCTATCTACGACATAAAAGTAGATAGCTTATTTTTTATTATTGGAATAGTTATGCTTTTAGATTTTATTTTCTTGCCCTTTTATGATTTTTGACACCTAAGAAAAAACGCGATGCTATAAGCAGTCGCGTTTTTCCCGGAGGAACAATATTGTCCCAGCAGATGTCCCATGTAATATTGTAGTAGTCATAATTCTAAATTTCAAGTACTACATTAATATTTCTTCTCTTTTTTACATCTTTTTTATGTTTTCTATTTTAATATTTACAAAAATTTTACACCCTTTAGTATATTGATTTTTTTATTGGTGATTACTATAATAAAAGTGTACTCATTCAGATAATTACAATAAATTTTTTAAAACTTTCTTGTTTTTCTATATGTTTGTTTTAGGCGTGCATTTTGTACGTTTAAATAAAATTTATTAAAAAAGGAGGAAGTAAAATGTCTCAAGCTGTAAAATGTCTTATTCTTCTGTGTGTTATTGCATTGCTATTTGTAACCGAACTTATTCCACTAGCAATAACCGCAATGGCTGGCGCAATCGCGTGTGGCCTTCTAGGTTTTATACCTGCTAAAACAGTATTTTCAGGATTATCTGATTCTACTGTAGTACTTTTCGCAGGTATGTTTGTCGTAGGTGCAGCCATGTTCTACACCGGTTTAGCTCAAAAAATTGGTAATACCGTAGTTCGTTTCTGCGGCACTGGTGAAAACAGTCTAATGTTTGGTTTGATGCTTGTCGGTACCGTATTATCTTCAGTGCTTTCTAATACAGGTACTGCGGCTTGTTTGTTACCTGTTGCTTTAGGTATCTGCGCAGCTGCGAAACTCCCGGCTTCTCGCCAATTAATGCCGTTAGCCTTTGCTTGTGGTTGGGGTGGTATCATAACGATGGTTGGTACACCACCTAACATTATTGCTAACGGTGCTTTGACTTCTGCTGGTTTGGAGGGATTCGGCTTTTTCGAATATGCTTGGATCGGTATCCCTGTTTCCATTGCAGGTATGCTCTACATGATGTTTTTAGGCAAATATCTGCTTCCAAAAGTAGAATTAGACGCTAATCAGGAAATAGAACAAGAGGTTGAAGCAACGTCAACATCTTCTGCCAAACAGACTATTTCCGGCGTTATCTTATTATTAGTCGTTTTAACGATGGCTATTGGTATTCCTGGCGTATCTCTGGAAATGGCAGCAATTGTAGGTGCATTAGTCTGCGTACTGACTGGTTGTTTGACTGAAAAACAAGCTTACGCTTCTATCGACTGGGTAACCATCTTCCTGTTCGCAGGTATGATGCCTGTATCTACTGCAATGGATAAAACCGGTGCTGGTAAATTGATTGCTGAATGGACCGTAGGTCTGATGGGCGGTTCTCCGTCTCCGTTAGTAGTAACCGCAGTTTTGTTTATCCTGTCTTGCGGTTTGACCCAATTTATGTCCAACACTGCTTCTGCTGCTTTGCTTTGCCCTATTGGTCTTGCTATTTCTAAGCAATTGGGTGCAGATCCAAAAGCTGTATTAATGGCTATCGCAGTTGCAGCATCCTGTGCATTCGCATCACCAGTAGGTACACCTCCAAACACTTTAGTTCTTGGACCTGGTGGTTACAAATTTATGGATTACGTAAAATGCGGTACTGGTCTTGTTATTGTAAGTTTTATCGTATCTTTGATTGTAATTCCTATCGTATGGCCGTTTTTCCCGGGTAACTAATTATAACGATAAAAAGAGTAATACCATATGGTATTACTCTTTTTATTATTTGTTTTTTGGACAAAAAATTAAACTATAAATGTGTCCGTTGGTACGTCAGTTCGCCCGGGAAAAGATTTCATAAACCAACACGATAATATAACAAAATTTTATTAGGTTTAGTATCAAAAAAAGATTGCAGACGCATAATAATAGATAATAAACTTCGCAAAATAGAAAGGATGATTATATTATTAAGGATCACATCAGTTACTTTAAACTTGTTATGATCATAATTTTGGAGATACTTTCTACATCTCAAAAATATAATATTTATTTCTTTGCTTTGTTATAAATATATTATATTTACTTCTTTTACATATTTAAGAATTTTTTGTATAGTTTTCTCAGTACACTGTTTCCCTTTTTGAAAATTGTAAATTGCTTTAACAGATAGCTGCATTTTATTGGCGGCTTGTATTTTTGTATGACCATGAAGGAAAATAGCTTTTTGTAGTTGGTTATGCAATGTTGTTTCGGGAAGATGATCGGAAGAAATAAGATGTTTTATAGGTTCATTTAATGTAGACGAAATCTTTGATAATATAGTTATGTTTATATTGTTACTTGACGTCGTTCTATGTTGCTAAGACCTTCTGGAGTAATATTAGAAAGAATAGCAAGTTGTTTTATTGATAGACCTTTTTTTATTCTGCAAGCTCTAATGCGGGTTCCAATTGTATTTTTTTTGCCACAGTAGTTAATTGCACGGTTGTCCCTGTGGCTATCTGGGTGATAAAAAGCGGGAATGTTCGTGTAAGCAGTTTGAGATCGAGCGTTATCACCGTAAACTGTCGGGGCCTTTATTAGACCGTATTGATTTACAGGTGTATGTGCCGCGGCTGGAATACGCTGATCTGCAAAGCAGGGAAGCCGGTGAAAGCTCGGCCGTGATTCGTGAAAGGGTGATCAAAGCGCGTCAGCTGCAGCTGCTGCGTTTACAGGGTACTAATTTGTACTGCAATGCGCAGATGGGGCGGCGTGAGCTGAACAAGCACTGCCAGATGGAAGCTGCTGCAGAAAAGCTGCTGGCGAAGTTTTTTACGGCGTTGGGGCTCAGCGCCCGCAGCCACGATCGGATCATTAAAGTAGCGCGTACGATAGCCGATCTGGACGGCAGTGATATCATAACGGCCGCCCATCTGGCAGAGGCGGTACAGCTGCGGACAAGTTTAAATTCATAAAAAACAAAAGATGTTTTTAGAAATAATGAGAAGCAGGCATGAGATAAAAGTTATCTCATGCCTGCTTCTTTGAGCGTTTTTTATACTGCGGTACCGTTATACTGGAAGATGCTGAAGCTCCAGTCGTTATTATATGTTCCGGAGAAACTTTCAGTCTTTTGATTTTCTTTGTTTCTGGCAATAATGTTGTATTTTTTGTCGTTGGATAAATGGGGGAAGTTAGTTTGCGTAGCAGAAAGACATAAGATTTTACTGGAATCATCATACCGGCCAAGAGCGATTGGGGTGCAATTCATTCCGTCGAATTTACTTTGGGGATTAGCTGACATGTCTTCTACTACAGATAAAATTTGATAATCAATATACATTTTTATTCCTCTTTTCTTTTTTGATATCAAGTATATGTGCACACTTACTTTAACCATATGATACTTGATATTATTACTACTATGGTGGATTTTACAGAGAAGAGAAAAATTTAGCCTAACGGCTGATTATCGCAGATAAATTCAATGAGTTTTTGTTCGTCGCCGTAGATTTGCCGGCCGCGTTTGGTGACGATGCCGGAATTTATAAAAAGCGGCTTTTTAAGTGAAAGTGGAATGATATTGTCAGAGGCCGTAATGGCTTGACGCATTAGAAAAGAGGAGGCTATTTGGCTGGAAATGAGGTTTTTGACCGTATGAAGCTGCGATGAATGCAGAATTACCTTAGGCGCTGTTAAAGCCTGCTGAAAATTTTGATAGATGAGGCGATTGACGAAAAAACCACCGTTAAGCAGTACCAGAGGTTCGTTGGCAATATCTTTGGTATCGACATATTTTTTCTGCGCCAGCGGATGGTCAGGATAGGTGCAGAAGCAGGCTTCGCTTTTAAAAAGCTTACGGTAATGCAGATTGGGTGAAAAGCTGTCGTCATAATTGGTGACGGCTAAATCAAGTTCTTCATTTTCTATCATACGCAGTGAATCTATGCCGCCTGCTTCTACTACTTCCAGCTCTATTTCAGGGTACAGATTTTTGAAATCGCGGAAAAGAGTTGGCAGCAGATGTACGCCGATTTGTAAAGGTACTGCCAGGCGGATGAGGTTTTTATTCTGTGCCATATCTTTGATATCGCGGTCAAGCTGCTGTAGGTTAGCCAAAATAGGAGTGATTTTACTTAACAGCAGGCTGCCGTCTTCTGTAAGCGAAAGTTTTTTGCCTTCGCGCCGAAAAAGGTTCAGCCCGCTTTCTTTTTCCAGATCGGCCATGGCGATGGAAACAGTTGGCTGAGAGATATGCAGACTGGCGGCAGCTTTTAGTGATACTGCGCCACTTACAGACTTCATAAAAATAACGCATCTGTGTCAGTGTCATAGTTAGTCCTCCTTATTGTATATTATAACTCGTTTTATTATAGCATTGTTTAATAGCTAAAAACTATATTTATATTTAAAATTTGTATTTTACTTTATTGTTATCGTAGCGGATAATGAAAGCAGAGAAATAGAATGCTAAATGTGGTGTGAAAATTTACGGAGGTGGGGCAGATGAATATTGACCAAAAGTATTTTCCGGAATTCAAACAGCAACTTATCGATGTAGGTGACGGTATTAAGATCAACACTTTAGTTGGCGGCAAGGGCAGTGAAGCTATTTTACTGCTGCACGGGCATCCAGAGACACATTGGCGGTTTTTGACGCCGGGTCTAACCGGGCGTTATACGGTAGTTATTACAGATCTGCGTGGATATGGCGACAGCAGCAAGCCTGAAGGACTTCCGGATCATGCTAATTATTCCAAGCGGGCTATGGGAGACGATCAGTTTACAGTTATGAGCAAGCTGGGTTTTGAAAAATTCCATGGTGTCGGTCATGATCGCGGGGCAAGAGTACTGCACAGGATGGTGATGGATCATCCGAAACGGCTGCTGTCTTGTACGATGATGGATATTTTGCCGACTTATGATATGTACCGTGATACCAGTCAGGAGTTTGCGACTAAATATTGGCACTGGTTCTTTTATATTCAGGGCAAAGGGTTCCCTGAAAGAGTGCTGGCGGCAGATCCTGAGTATTTTGTTAATTATAATTTGAATTTGAAGATCGGGCCGGCCGCTAAAAGCAGGTTCCCTAAGGAGATTTTAGACGAATATGTACGCTGTCTGCGCGATCCGATGACTTTCCATGGTATTTGCGAAGATTACCGTGCCAGTGCTACTATAGATATGGAGATGGATAAAGCAGATCGTGAACAGATCATTCAGGTTCCTGTTTTGGCTTTGTGGGGTAAGGACGGTGTTGTCGGTAAGCTGTGGGATGTTATGAGCGGCTGGCAGGAAAGGGCGGCTAATGTAGAAGGGTTTGCTGTAAATGAGTGCGGGCATTTTGTACCGGAAGAACAGCCGGAGGTAGTTTTAGAGGCGATGCTGCAATTTTTAGCCAAATATCCGGCTTGAATTTGTTGCGGTGCTAATAAAAGAAAAGAAAGAAGTGTAGCTTATGCATGCTATTGAAAAATTATTGGCAGAAAAAGCTGGTAAACATCAGGTCGCAACAGGCGAGATAGTTAATTGCGACGTGGATATTGCAGGAATCAACGATTTATATTTGCAGACTGTACGTTCCTTTTATGAAATGGGCGGTGAAAAGGTTTTTGATGCTGATAAGATCGTGATGTTTTTTGATCATTACGCTCCCTGTGCTACGATAACACAGGCTGAAAATCATAAGCAGTTCAGAAAGTTCTGTTTTGAACAGGGTATCGAAAAATTGATGGATATAGATCAGGGTGTCTGCCATCAGGTTTTGGCCGATAAAGGTTGGGTACATCCTGGAGAGATAGTAGTTGTCACTGATTCGCATACGACGACTCACGGAGCTTTTGGCGCTTTTGGGACCGGTGTTGGCGCTACTGATCTGGCGACGATTATGATTACTGGCAAGCTGTGGTTCATGGTACCGGAGATTTTCAGGATCAATCTGGTTGGTAAGCTGCAGCCGGGTGTTTTTGCCAAGGATATCATTCTGCATATCATAGGTGATCTGGGTGCAGATTACGGTGTTTATAAAGCGGTAGAATTTGCAGGACCTGTTGTAAATGGGTTGAGTATTTCCGAAAGAATGTGTATGTGTAATATGTCAACGGAGATGGGTTGTAAAACCAGCTATATCCAGCCTGATGCTGTCACTATGGAATATTTGCACAACTGTGTGGCAAGACCTTATAAAATTTATGAAACAGATACTGATTTTCAATATGCTGCGGAGCTTACGTATGACGTAAGTAAAATCAGGGCTCAGGTAGCGGCACCATCAAGTGTTGATAATGTTTTTGAATTGGACAAATATGCCGGCACTCCTGTTGACGAAGCTTATTTGGGTTCGTGTACTGGCGGTCGTCTGCAGGATCTGGCTGTAGCAGCACAGATCTTACAAGGCAGGCATATTCCTAAAACAACGAGGATGATAGTCGTGCCTGCTTCTAAAAAGGTAATGGAAGATGCAATGGAGCTTGGGTATATCCAAACTTTGATGCAGGCAGGAGCCACGATAACGGCTCCGGGCTGTGCCGCCTGTTTGGGAGTACACCAGGGGATGCTTGCAGGAGGAGAGGTTTGCATAAGTTCTACTAACCGTAATTTCCCCGGGAGAATGGGACATGTAGATGGCAGGATATTTCACTGGCCTCTCCTGCTGCTGTGGCAGCTTCGGCATTAGAGGGGAAAATTACTGATCCGGCTGTATATTTGAAAACCGGCGACTGCGGGAATGGACGGTGATGGTAATGAAAACGAAAGTCAGGGGCAAAGCATTTGTTTTTGGGAAAAATATTGATACAGATCAGATTTATCCGGGTCGTTTTGTAGAATATACGGATGTAGAAGATATAAAAAAATATGCGATGTACGGCGCTGATGAGAGCTTTGTAAAAAACTTCGATCCGGGAGATATCATTGTGGCCGGAACTAATTTTGGCTGCGGTTCATCGCGTGAACATGCGGCAATAACATTGAAAGCAGTTGGTGCTGGAGCTGTACTGGCAGAATCTTTTGGCAGGATATTTTTCCGTAATGCTATTAATTTAGGCGTACCTGTTATTACCTGCAGCGAGATCACGAAAATTATTGCAGAGGGTGATGAAGTAGAGGTTGATATTGAGGCTGGAATAATCAAAAACCTGACTACGGGAGCAACAGCTGCAGCTGTTCCGATGTCGCCTTATATTATGAACATTCTGCAGAGCGGCGGGATCAAACCTATGATCAAAGCGATGCAGGAGACTAAAAAAAGTAAGAACCGGTGACGGCGCTGTAAAATTACAATGTAAAGATTTTTTTGAATTATAATTTGCAATGTATACACACAACTTTGCTGAAAATATGGTACAATAATAACTACCGTGTTAGACATGGTAGTTATTATTTGTTATGGGAAAGGATGACAACAGTATGCGTATCGTATTAACTATCGTTGGCAAAGACAAGGTCGGCATTATTGCTAAAGTAAGTAATATTCTCGCTGAGCATGGCGTAAATATCCTCAATATCAATCAAAATATTATGGAGGGTTTCTTCAATATGGTTTTGATTGCTGATATGACGGGTGCTGCTGTAAAATTACAGGATCTTAAGGATATCTTTACTGCTTTAGGCAGAGATATCGGCGTTGAGATCAGAGTACAAAGCGAAGAAATATTTACGGCGATGCACCGTATCTAGGAGGCTGTCTATGTTCACGATTAAAGATATCTTGGAAACTAACCAGATGATCACGCAGAACAACCTGGATGTGCGTACGATCACTATGGGAATCAGTTTGCGCGACTGCGGTCATCCTGATATAAAAGTAACGGCACAGAAGGTATATGATAAGATCACCAGGAAAGCTGAAAAGCTTGTTCAGGTCGGCGAGGAACTGGAAATGGAGCTCGGTGTTCCGATCATTAATAAACGTATTTCTGTAACTCCTGTTTCGATGGTTGGTGAAAGCTGCGACAGCAATGATTATGTTCCGCTGGCTAAAGCGCTTGATGAGGCAGGCAAAGCAGTAGGCGTTAATTTTATCGGCGGTTTTTCTGCCTTGGTTGATAAAGGTTATACCAAAGGTGATAGAAATCTTATTTGTTCTATTCCAGAAGCTTTGGCAGTAACTGATATTGTCTGTTCCTCTGTCAGTGTCGGTTCTACTAAATGCGGGATTAATATGGATGCAGTTGCGGAAATGGGCCGTGTAATCAAAATGGCAGCAGAACGTACTGCAGACCGTGATGCTATTGGCTGTGCAAAATTGGTTGTTTTCTGTAATGCAGTGCCTGATAATCCTTTTATGGCCGGAGCTTTCCATGGTGTTACAGAGCCTGAAACTGTCATAAATGTAGGTGTCAGCGGACCCGGTGTGGTAAAACATGCGTTGGAGGCAGTGCGCGGACAGGACATTGGCGCTGTAGCAGAAACGATCAAGAAAACTGCGTTCAAAATTACTCGTGTCGGCCAGTTGGTTGCACAGGAAGCCGCCCGTCGTCTGGATACGCAGTTTGGTATTATTGATTTGTCGCTGGCTCCGACACCGGCAATCGGCGACAGCGTTGCTCATATTCTGGAAGAAATAGGCTTGGAGAGCTGTGGCTGTCCTGGTACTACTGCTACTTTAGCTATGCTTAATGACGCCGTTAAAAAGGGTGGATTGATGGCTTCAAGTTATGTCGGCGGTTTGAGCGGTGCCTTTATTCCTGTCAGTGAAGACGCGGGAATGATCGCGGCTGTTGAACGCGGCAGCCTGACTTTGGAGAAATTAGAGGCCATGACCTGTGTTTGTTCCGTAGGGCTTGATATGATAGCCATTCCAGGTGATGTGACTGCTGAAACTATTTCAGCAATCATTGCTGATGAAGCGGCAATTGGAATGATCAACAATAAAACTACTGCTGTACGTCTGATACCGGTTCCGGGTAAAACTGTCGGAGAACAGGTAGAATTTGGCGGTTTGCTGGGATATGCTCCCATCATTGCCGTGAGCAAATTTAAGGCCGATGCCTTTATTGCCCGCGGTGGTCGTATTCCTGCACCGGTAAGGAGTCTGACCAACTAATGCGTAAACAACAACGTGAGGCAATTTTAGCGCTGCTGGAAGAAACTTATATGGGTACGGAAACAGCGCTGAACTATTCGACGCCTTTTGAATTGTTAGTTGCGGTAATTATGTCAGCGCAATGTACGGACGAACGTGTCAATAAGATTACAGCACGTATTTTCCCGAAATATAATACTCCTGAAAAAATGGGCGCACTTTCTCAGGAACAGCTGGAAGAAGAGATTCGTGACTGTGGACTGTTCCGATCGAAGGCTAAAAATCTGCTGGCAACCTGTAAAATGCTGACGGAAGAATATAACAGCGTTATTCCTGACACTGTCGAGGAGCTGATGAAGCTGCCGGGTGTGGGTAAAAAAACGGCTAATGTTGTCGCCAGTATTGTTTATAAGGTTCCGGCGATTGCGGTTGATACCCATGTTTTCAGAGTTTCGCACCGGTTGGGTTTAGCTAAGGGCGATGATCCGCTGGCAGTGGAGAAAGAGCTGCAGAAAGCCATTCCGAAGAATAAGTGGAGCGATGCTCATCATTGGTTGATCTGGCATGGCCGTAAGATTTGCAAGGCAAGGAAACCTTTATGCAGTGAATGCGTATTGATAGAATTGTGTCCATACAAGGAAAAGAATTTATAAAATAAAATTGCAGACAAGCCTGTAGTGCGACTGGCACACAGGCTTGTTGTGTTTAAGGAGCAGCCGTGCAGACAAAAGAAATGATTTTGCAAAAATATTTTGGTTACAGTGAGTTCAGAAGCGGGCAGTCAGAGCTGATAGAGCAAATTTTGAACGGACGTCCTGTTGTAGCTGTTATGCCGACTGGAGCTGGAAAAAGCTTATGTTATCAGTTACCGGCGTTGATGCTGGAGGGCTTGACACTGGTTGTTTCACCGTTGATTTCCTTGATGAAGGATCAGGTACGCAGTTTAGCGGAACATGGTGTAGAAGCGGCTTATTTGAGCAGCGGGATGAGTAAGCAGGAGTACGGTGCCGCCGTTTATGCTGCCCGTAATAATAAATGTAAATTGCTGTACGTTTCACCTGAACGCCTGCAGAATGAGCAGTTTAAGGCTTTTGCAAGTGAGCTGCAAATAGCGTTGGTCGTTGTTGATGAAGCACACTGCGTAGTACGATGGGGTGAATCCTTCCGACCGGCTTATTTGGCAATAAAGCCGTTTTTAGACGGCCTGCCGAAGGCTCCTGTTGTTGCGGCTTTTACAGCTACTGCCACGCCGGTTGTAAGACGTGAGATAAGTAAATGTCTGGGATTAGAGCAGCCGTTAGAACTGGTGACAGGTTTTGACAGAAGCAATCTTACATTTATTGTGGAAAAACCAATGGTGAAAAGACGTTTTTTGCGTAGCTGGCTGCCGGAGCAAAACGGCTGCGGTATTATTTATTGTGCAACGCAGAAGCAGACGGAAGAAGTATGTAATGACCTCAATGCCTGGGGCTATCCAGCAGGACGTTATCATGCTGGTTTAACAATGGAAGAACGGCAGCGGAACCAGAACGCTTTCATTAAAAATGAATTGCAGGTGATGGTGGCGACTAATGCGTTTGGGATGGGTATAGAAAACCTGATGTAAGGTTTGTCTTGCATTATACTTTGCCGCTTGATGTAGAAGGCTATTATCAGGAAGCAGGAAGGGCTGGACGTGACGGCTTGCCGGCAAAATGCGTACTGCTTTTTGAACGGCGTGACATAATGCAGCAGCGGCAGCTGCTGGAATATAGCTGTGAGCAGAGAGAAAGCAGTGCGGAAGACAAAAAGCTGTGGCTGACAAATGCTTACCAAAGGCTGCGTGATATGGAAAGCTATTGTTTTACCAGAGGCTGCCTGCGTAAATATCTGCTGACATATTTTGGACAGGAAACAAATGACAGATGTGGGAATTGCAGTAATTGCAGCGGCAGTAATTGAAGGTGCTTTGTGACAAGGCAGTGAACTTATTCGTTAATGGGCAGGGAATATTTTTTGAATGCAGAATATATTAATTAAGAATTTAAGCAGGGAGGGACCGTTATGAAAATCACCTTTTTAGGTGCCACAAGAATGGTTACAGGCTCTTGTTATTTACTTGAAATAGGCAGTAAAAAAATGCTGTTGGACTGCGGTATGTTTCAAGGTTCTAAAATGATTACTGCTTTTAATGAAAAGGATTTTGTTTTTGCGCCTAATGCTATTGACACAGTTGTGCTGACCCATGCTCATATCGACCACAGCGGGTTGATACCAAAGCTGATAAAACAAGGATATAAGGGTCCTGTACATTGTACGAAAACCACTTTAGAGCTGTGCACGATTCTGTTGCCTGACAGTGCTCATATTCAGGAATCTGATGCAGAGTTTGCCAACCGGAAAGGTTTGCGTGCAGGTAAATCTGTAGTAGAACCTTTGTATACTGTTGATGATGCGTATAAAGCTTTGCAGCATTTTCATACGCACGAGTTTGGTGAAATGCTTGAGGTTCTTCCGGGGGTGCAGGTTAAATTTAAAGTTGCCGGGCATATTTTAGGTTCGGCGATTGTTGAAGTTTTTGTTAATGAAGATGGCAAAACAACTAAGCTCGTTTTTACCGGAGATATTGGACAGCCTAATCAGCCGATTATCGAGGATCCGGAAGAAATTTCCGGAGCAGACTTTATAATCACCGAATCTACTTATGGCAATCGTGTGCATAAAGCCTATGACAAAGAAGCGGAGCTGTCTGAGATCATTAATGACACTGTGGCTAAAGGTGGTAATGTAGTTATTCCTGCCTTTGCTGTAGGACGTACACAGGTACTTCTTTATTATTTCCAGAAGCTTCTGCAGGAAGGTCGTATCCCGCAGGTACCAATCATTATCGACAGTCCGATGGCGAGCAAAGCTACTGCTATCACGCTTACTAATCCTCAGGAATATGACGAAGAAGCGCGGGCTTTGTATGAAATGCACGGTAACAGGCTTTTAGCGATTCCAAATCTGCGTTTCACGGCAACTGCGCAGGAATCACGGATGATTAACGAGATGCCAGGGCCTAAAATTATCGTTTCTGCCAGTGGTATGGCAGACGCAGGACGTATACTGCATCATTTGAAGCATAATCTCTGGCATGAAAACTGCTCTGTCATTATTGCCGGTTATCAGGCTGAGGGAACAATGGGACGTCGGTTGATAGAAGGTTCCAAGCAGGTTAAGATTATGGGCGAAGATATTAAGGTAAATGCCAAGATCTACAATATGAAAGGGTTTTCGGCACATGCGGACAAGGAACAGCTGCTTGAATGGTACGGTAAGATGAAACAGCCGCCGAAAGCATTTTTCGTTACACATGGTGAGTTTGATGCTGCCAGCAATTTCGCTGATGAGCTGCAGCGCCGTTTGGGTACAGCTGCTTATATCCCGCAATATGGGGATAGTGTCACGATAAATGGTACTGAATGGAATGTTACGACGTCGAATATCGTGACGACAGTTCCGGAAGTGGCGGCACTTAGAGAGTATTTGCGGCAGTTTGAGAGTTCTTATTTGCAGTATCGTACTAAAATTGAGCAGATCGTTGCTCGTGACGGTGATAAAGCAGCTGGTATACGCAAAAAGATGGAAAAATCAGAAAATATGTGGATGACATGCTGTCATCGCTGTAGGGTTTTCAGTAAAGGAGTTTTTGAAAAATATGAATTATGTTAGTTTGTGTAAAAGATTGGCTGTTTGTACTGCTTTAGGTATAGCGTTATCCTTGCCGGTTGGAGCAGTTTGGAATACAATGCAGCCTCAGTTGGCTTATGCTGAAGAATACAGCAGCCTGCGTGGAAATATTATTGAAAATGCGTATCTTTTAGTTGGAACCCCTTTTAAAATGGGCGGCAGTTTTCCGTCAGAAGGATTTGATGGTTCCGGTTATGTGCAGTATGTTTTTGGTGAAAGTGGTATCGCGTTGCCGCGAACTGTTGATGAGCAATATGATGTAGGCAGGAGAATCGGAAAAGATGATCTGCTTCCGGGTGATCTGGTATTTTATAGCACTGATGGCCCAGGAGCGACCTTCTGCGGTATTTACAGCGGAGATGGTAAATTCATTTATGCCGGTACTAAAAATGGCGTAATTGAAGGTGAAGCGTTTGGTCCTTATTGGGATGAACGTTTTTATGGGGCCAGAAGGATCATTGATTGAGATGGTAGTTTTTATTTAGAATGATCAATAAAAAATACAGCCGCTTTTTGAAAGCGGCTGTATTTTTTTGTATTATGCCAAAGTAGTATAAAAACAATACATTTGTACAAGAAAAAACAGAAAGATAAAATAATTTTAAAAATATATTGACATAGTGTTAAGGTGTTGTTATACTTATTTCAATGTTTCGACAAATCATCAGGTTACAGGTTATGACTGGGAATGGACAGTGGAAGGCTTTCAGAAAGCCGGCGGTAGATGCGAGCCGGTAAGCGTGGAAATAAGTCCTCTCACCCAGGAACTCTTTTTCTGAGGGCGAATGTAGGGAAAAGCGCAGGGCTGCGTTAAAGGCCTCAGAGTATAATTTAGGTGGTACCGCGTACTTAACGCCCCTATCGGCTATGCCGGTAGGGGCTTTTTTGTTGAATTTGTTGGGCAGCAAGGGAGGGGAATTTATGAACAAGCAGCGTAAAATGTTGCGTGAACGTCTGCTGAGGTCAGAGATTTTGGTTTTGCCGGGTGTTTATGATGCTTTGACGGCAAAAATTGCGGCAGAAGTAGGGTTTGATGCACTGGTTATGGGAGGTTATAGTATCGCTGCCTCCAGATTAGGGCAGCCGGATGTAGGTTACCTTTCGATGACTGAAATGGTGCAGGCTGTGAAATGTATTGTGGATGCCACAGAATTACCGGTATTTGCCGATGGTGATACTGGTTACGGAAATGCGTTAAGCGTACGGAGGACGATGCAGGAATATGAAAAAGCCGGAGCAGCTGCAGTGCTTTTTGAAGATCAGGTATGGCCTAAACGCTGTGGACATATGGTCGGTAAGCAGGTCATAGATGCATCTGAGCATGCGAAAAAACTGCGGGCGGCTGCTGATGCCAGAACTGACGAGGATTTTTTACTGATTGCCAGAACTGATGCGAGGGCTGTGAATGGACTGGAGGATGCTGTTGAACGCGGCAAATTGTATTTAGATAACGGCGCTGAAGCTTTGTTTATAGAAGCGCCGCAGGATATAAGAGAATTAGAAGCTGTTACGAAAGCTTTTCCAGATACCATACTGATAGCTAATATGATCGAAGGCGGCAGGACACCGAACCTGACTGCAAAAGATTTGGAAAATATAGGATTTAAAATAGTGTTCTGGCCCTGCAGTGCCTTATACGTCATTACGCAGGCTTTTAAAGAAGCAATGACAGTGCTGCATCAAACGGGGACGACTAAGGCCTATGAAGATAAAATGATGCATTTTACTGATTTTAACAGGTTTATCGGTCTTGATGATTATATGAAGCTGGAGAAACTCTATAAATAAAAAATTATGAGGTGAGAGTAATGAAAATGTCGCAAATGTTTAAAACTACTTTGGCTGCCGCTATGATTATGGCATTGGCAGTAACGGCCGGCTGCGGTGGGGGCGGAGATAAAAAATCTGCCGGCAGCGAAAAGGTGACTTTGAAACTGGCTCACAATTTGCCAACGGCACATCCGCTGGCCCAGGGAATGGAGGCTTTTAATAAAAAGCTTACTGAAAAATCCAACGGCACTATTACACTGAACATCTATCCTTCCGGACAGCTGTTCAACGATAAAAGTATGAATGACGCAATTATGTCTGGTGGCATTGATATGGGGCTTAATTCCACAGCAATGTGGTCAACTGTTATTCCGGCAATGGAAGTTTTTGACGTACCGTTTCTGTTCCCAAGTTATGAAAAAGTCGATCATGCCATCGACGGAGGCTTGGGTGATAAATTAGCAGGTGAATTGAAGAAGAAGGGTGTGCGTCCTGTGATCTGGGCTGATTATGGCTTTGTGCAGTTCGCTAACAGCAAAAAGGAAATTACTAAACCTGAGGATTTTGCAGGACTGAAGCTGCGTGGTTATGGTGAGCTGCCTTCAGAAACGATTAAAGCACTTGGTGCTTCTCCTGTAACTATGGGATCAGGTGAAGTTTATATGGCCATTCAGCGCGGTGTTGTTGATGGACAAACTTCTGGAACTACAGCTATGTATGACCGTAAAATGTTTGAAGTTACCAAATATCTGACTATTACTAATCATGCTTATCCTGAGTTTATTCTGGCGATGAATGAAAAATCTTTTCAAAAACTGACTCCGGAACAGCAAAAAATAGTAACCGACGCTGCAAATGAAGTGCGTGACGAACTGCGTAAAAATGCTAAAGCAGAGGATATGGCTGCTTTAGAGAAATTAAAAGAAAAAAGGTATGCAGGTTTACGTTGTTCCTGAGGCTGAGCTGCCGGCATGGCAGTCTGCTACTAAACCAGTTTGGGATATTTTTGTTAAACATACTGGGGATCTTGGTAAGGAATTGATCGAAATATGCAGTAAACAATAGATAAATTCTTAATTGACCGCTGCCATAAGCGGCAGCGGTTTTTATTTTGGAAAAGAATGAGAGGAAAGAGACTTGAAAAGCGCGCTCGAGGTCTATGAAAAATTTTTGAACGCTATTACTAAAGCAGTTGGCGTCATTGCCGGCATTCTATTGCTGCTGCCGGCGTTGATGGTCTTTTATGAAGTTGTGATGCGAGGTTTGTTCAATGCGCCGACAGAATGGTCAATAGAACTTTCTGTATATTGTGTTTTAGTAGCAGGTTTTTTAGGGATGTCCGTTACTTATGCTGCTGGCAAGCACATCCATGTCGATATTGTTTTAAGCCATTTATCAGCACGTACCCGTTGTTATATCGAATTTTTTACAACTATTGTTGGTATTTTTTTCTGTGCCGTATTTGTAATGCAGTCTTTGGATATGGCATTGCTTTCATATGAGATGGATAATACTTCACCAAGTACTCTGCGAACTCCTATGTGGATTCCTCAGATGTCGCTGCCGATCGGTATGGGGCTGTTGCTATTACAGTTTGTACGTACCCTGCTTATAGATATTCAAAAAATCAGCAGCGGTGAATTCAGTAAGGAGGCGGAATAAGATGCTTGTTATTTTTACCGTTATCTTACTGGGACTTTTGGTTTTGGGACTGCCGGTAGCCTTCTCACTGGGAACGGCGGGACTTTTCGGTATGTTTGCTTTTATGGGCGGAGGATCTTCTTTGGCCCAGATACCGATTTTGGCTTACAAATCTTTGGATGATTTCGTGTTAACGGCTGTCCCGTTATATATTTTAATGAGCCAGATTCTTTTAACAGGCAAAGTTGGCAACGATTTATTTGAGCTGGGCAATAAATGGTTGCGTCATTTGCCTGGGGGGTTAGGTGTAGCTACAGTTTTTGCCTGTGCAATTTTTGCTGCGATTACAGGCTCGTCTGTTGCCTGCGCCGTTACTATTGGTGCTATTGCCATTCCTGAGATGCTGTCCCGTGGTTATGAAAGAACGTTAGTTCTAGGAGCTGTTGCAGCAGGTGGGACCTTAGCATTCTGATCCCGCCATCGATACCAATGATTTTGTATGGCGCTATTACTGGTGAATCGGTAGGTCAGTTGTTTATGTCCGGCGTTGTACCGGGGGTTATTTTGACACTGCTGTTTATTGCTGTGGTTGTTTACAGCTCAAGAAAGCTGCCTTTGCAGGAAGCGGCCAGCTGGGAGGAACGTTTTCAGGCGCTAAGAAGTTCTTTTTGGGGACTGCTGCTGCCGGTGCTTGTCGTTGGCGGTATTTATACGGGAGCGTTTACTCCTACTGAAGCTGCTGCTATAGGTACGGTTTACAGTTTGTTTATTACTTTTGTTATTTACCGTACGCTTGGTCTGAAGGATATGCCGGAAATTTTGCTGGATACAGTCAAAACGACCTCGATGATTTTCGCGATTATGATCGGCGCAACTTTATTTGGTTTCGTTTTAACTATTCTGCAGGTTCCGCAGGCTTTGACGAGCCTGGTTGCCGAAATGGAAACCAGCCGGTGGATAGTCTTTATCGCAATTAATATTCTGCTGTTGGTTTTGGGATGTATTTTGGAATCTATCTCCATTATTTTTATCACTTTGCCGATTTTGTATCCTATTATCATGAAATTGGGCTTCGATCCGATCTGGTTCAACGTTGTGATGTTGATCAATCTGGAGCTGGCTCTTATCACGCCGCCGGTTGGAATGAATCTGTTTGTTTTGCAGGGCATCAGCCCAGATAGTAAAATGACACAGATCATCAAAGGTGTTATTCCTTTTGGCATTATTATGGCGCTGGAAATTTTGCTGCTGTGTTTCTTCCCGGAGATAGCTACATGGCTCCCCGGTATAGTAAAATAGCGGTTTTTGTTGACATAGTAAGTTAAAAAGAATATAATTAATTAGTCATAGTGAAGGATGCTTATTGACAAGCATCCTTCATTAATTTTAGAGTAGTTTTATTTGACCGCAGGCTTTTGTTGTATATGGCATAGCTCGGTTTGGATTTACAGGCGGTATGCCGTCTGCTCAAAAGAGAGGAAGATAGGATTTATGTTAAGAAATGATTTACGCAATATTGCCATTATTGCCCACGTTGACCATGGCAAGACTACCCTCGTAGACGCAATGCTCAAACAAAGCGGTATTTTCCGTGCTAACGAGCATGTCGAAGAACGTGTAATGGATTCCAACGCTTTGGAACGTGAACGCGGTATTACTATTTTAGCTAAAAATACAGCTGTTATGCACAAAGATACTAAAATCAATATTCTTGATACCCCCGGCCATGCTGATTTCGGCGGTGAAGTTGAACGCGTGCTTACTATGGTCGATGGCGTATTATTGCTGGTTGATGCTTATGAAGGGCCTATGCCGCAGACTAAGTATGTTTTGCGCAAAGCGCTGGAACAGCATCTGAAACCAATTGTAGTTATCAATAAAATTGACCGTCCTGACCAACGTGTTGAAGAGGTTATTGATGAAGTTTTAGACCTTTTTATTGAGCTTGGTGCTGATGATGATCAACTGGAATTCCCGGTAGTATTGACTTCTGCCCGTAATGGTATTGCTAAATTAACTATGGAAGAAGAAAGCGACAATTTAGAAGCTTTGTTCAAAGTGATTTTGGAAAATATTCCCGCTCCGGATGTTGAAGTAGACGCACCTTTGCAAATGCTGGTCAATACCTTGGATTATGATGATTATGTAGGACGTATCGTTGTCGGTCGTGTGATCCGCGGTACTATCCATAACGGTGAAACTATTACTTTGATGGATGAAGAGGGCGAGCGTAAAGCGAAGATCGGCCGTCTGTATACCTATGAAGGCTTGAAACGTGCTGAGACGCAGGAAGTTGGAGCCGGCGACATCGTTGCTTTGATCGGTTTGGCAGATGCCAATATCGGCGATACTATCGCTGATGCAGAAAGTCCTGAAAAATTAAAAGGCATCAGTATTGATGAGCCTACGCTGTCGATGGTATTCTGTTAATAACAGTCCTTTTGCAGGTCGTGAAGGTGAATATGTTACCAGTCGTCATCTTCGTGACCGTTTGTTTAAAGAAATCAAAACTAATGTTTCGATGCGTTTAGAAGAAACCGAAAGTCCAGATGCATTTATTGTTTCCGGACGTGGTGAGCTGCATTTGTCTGTATTGATCGAAACTATGCGCCGTGAAGGTTATGAGCTGCAGGTCGGCAAACCTAAAGTAATCATGCATCATGATGAAACCGGTACTTTACAGGAGCCTATGGAAGCTTTAACAATTGACGTTCCGCAGGAATTTATGGGAGCTGTTATGGAAGGGCTGGGACTGCGTAAGGCTGAACTGACTAACATGACAGAGATGGCCGGCTACCTGCGTATGGAATTTGTGATCCCCGCCCGCGGACTTATTGGTTTCCGTAACCAGTTCCTGACAGATACTAAAGGTAACGGTGTTATGAATCATGTGTTCGCAGGTTATGCTGATTATAAAGGCGAGATCCCCGGACGTACAAGAGGCAGCCTGGTTGCTTTTGAAAACGGCGAAACTACATCCTACGGTATAGGCAACGCGCAGGAACGCGGGAATATGTTCATCATTCCTGGCGAACAGGTCTATGAAGGGCAGATCATTGGTGAAAACAGCCGTGATGATGATATGGATGTCAATCCCTGTAAAAAGAAACATGTCAGCAATATGCGTGCCAGCGGCAGCGATGATACTATTCGTCTGATTCCGCCTAAGACTTTCTCTTTAGAGCAGGCTTTGGAGCATATCAACGATGATGAACTGGTTGAAGTTACTCCGAAGAATATTCGGATGCGTAAAAAGATTCTTGATCGTGTTGAGCGTGGTCGTCAGCGTTCCCGTAACAAAGCATAATAATACAAAAATAAAAATTTTTCTAAAAAAAGAAGGATTTTGAGAATTTATGTAGAAGTAGGCAGTTAGCATATCTGACAACAAGGACGTTTGGAGGCGTAAAAGATGGATTTAAATGCTGCACGTAAGCTTTGGCATAGCGATGTAGAAGAAGATCAAGTTTATAGCGGTCCGTACTTAGTTAAAGGCGGTCATATGGATATTTTGGTGCGCTCTCCGCGTCAATTCAGCGACGTACGCGAGTATGCTGATTCTTTAATGAGCGGTGCGACACTGATGGTATCTTTCGATGCTGTTGATTCTGCAATGAAAAACCGTATTTTTGACTATTTGAACGGTGTAAGTTACATTATTGGCGCAACTGTTTCTAAGGTCAGCGAAAATTTGCTGATGTACGCTCCAAATCATGTTGAAGTTGATAAGGAAGCTGTTAAAAAAAGTACTCGTTCTTGGTTAGGCAGATAGCACGCACTCATCTATAAAATATTAAAAGCTCATTCCTTTTTGGAATGAGCTTTTTTTACGTTAAGGCAGCTGCTGTTTATAATTTTCGCCAAGCTTTTTGATAAAACCGGCAAAGAGAATTGCTTCACCCTGCTCGTTATATTGCATCTGTCCGCGGCAGCGCACCCAAATCCATTTACCTTCTTTGTTTTGAGCACGATATTCAACATAGTGAATGTTGGCGCGTCCGTCTAAAATTTCCTGGTTGGATGCTAAAAAAGCGCTTTGATCATCTGGATGAACCTTGGCGCCCCAGATGGCGGCAGCATTTTTGATGTATTCGCCAGGCAGAGCAAATTCTTCAACCATGGTTTTGGGATAATGGAAAACATCACTTTGGACGTCACAGACGTAGAGATAATCGTCGGTGCTGTTAACTAAAGCATCGTAGAGATATTCTGCCTGATAAGAAAAACTGTTTTTTTCAGACGGGTCAGACTGTTTTTGCAGGCCAGCGTCCTGCTGGCGTTTAAGTATATGGTAAGAACGTTTCTGCTCATACATTTTTTCGTCGACACGGTTTAAAATATCAGTAAGAGAGTAATTGCTTGTAGACTGAACTTCTAAAAGGCCATAGGTGAAAGATGGTTCATAGGGCAGAAAGGCATTTTTTTGTGCTGAATTTTTTAGTTCAATTAGGACTTTTTGCAGTATTTCCTTAACATTTTGCAGCGAATGTTCTGTAAAAACAACAATAAATTCATCGCCGCTGAGCCGGAAAAATATATCGCCGCTGCCCAGGTATTTTTTAAAAGTCTGGCATATAGTGATAATAAGCTTATCGCCTTCACTGTGTCCATAATTGTCATTGACCTGTTTGAGTGAGTTTATATCAAACATACAGGTTATAAAACCATGGCAATTCTGATGAGCTGCTTTAATCAATTTTTCCAGAAGCTCTTTGCCTGCACGTCTGGTCAGTGTATTGGTCAGTTCATCAAAACAGGCATCATGGAAAGCTTTTTTGGAATCTGTTATATCTATAGATTGCTGCAGATGTACGATTGAGCCGTCAAACCAATTAATAAGGCTGTCATGGTTTTCGTAAATACGTCCGGTTTTAGAATTGACTTCTTCCCAGTGAATAGTCTTATTAGAAGACGGATCACGCAGTAATTTGGAAACAGGGCAGAAGTTACAGCGTTGGGACATATTCTGCTGCAATACCTGCCAGCATATTTTACCTTCAGGTGCTTTTAAGGCAAAACGGTCTTTCATCGTTTGGTTCATGAAGAGAATTTTATTAGTGTGGATATCAGTTACGTAGATGAGGTTATTCATGCCATTGATAATTGAAGTATAGACTTTCTGCTGTAATGCAGTTTGTTCAAAGGCATGCTTTTTTACAAAATATGCGCATAATATATTTACAACAGCAGTTAAACTGTCAGTGCTGAATTGCTGAAAATTGATTGCTTTTTCGTTTAATTCTAAAGCTGCAAAACCATAGAGATAATCGTCAAATCGCAGCGGATAAACTGTGGTTGGTCTTATATTATCGTTGTAACCGCATTCTGTTAATATGTGACTGAAATCTTTGCAGTTGATTTCACTCTTGAGCTTTAACTTTTTTGCGATAAGGTGAGCTTTATGGCTTAACAAAGACTGCTGTTGGGAAAGGGCTTCATTTGGATAGTGGAAAGCAGCCTGAAAATGTTTTTCGTTGCGCAGTTGAATCACAGAAATATGAGATAAATATTCTGTGAGACCAAGTGTTTTTTCTAAACTGGCAAGAAGATCATAAAAAGTATTTTTAAAAGAATATAACTTATCATATGCCTGTAAGAATTGTTGAGATTGTTTTAAATTATCAGTGCTATAGTCAGCCATATGTATCATTCCTGTCTGTTAGGGTGTATTTATAATATTATAGCACTTTTAAGATATGAATGAAATATATAAACTAAAGCAAAAATAAAATAACGAAAGCTTTAATTAAGATGAGATAAAGCGTGTTTTGGAGAAAATAAAAAGCCTGCTCAAAAAGAGCAGGCTTTAATCGCTGTAGAGATTAGTCCATAGCATTGACTTTTTTAGCAAGTCTTGATTTTTTGCGGTTTGCAGCATTCTTATGGATAATACCTTTACGAGAAGCTTTATCAATCAAACCGGTTGCAGTTGCAAAAGTTGCTTTTGCTTCTTCTGGAGAGCCGGTCTCGGTTACAGCAACTACTTTACGAGCTGCATTGCGGATAGCAGCCTTGATCGGAGCATTTTTTGCACGACGTTCTGCGTCGGTTTTTACACTACGAATGGAAGATTTAATGTTCGGCAACGAATTCACCTCCTACAATTAAATACGTTTACTCAAGTATTCTACCACGAAGGAGTTAATTCTGCAAGGGATTTCTGCAAATTATTCCACAAAAGACTTTATTTGATAATTTTGGTAGCGATACGCTCGGGTTTAATGTCGGCAAAAGAACGTTTTTCAAACGGTTTGGCCGGATAACCCAAGGCCAAAGCTGAAACAGGTTTGAAGCCTTCCGGCAGTTCAAGGCTGGCTACAAATTGAGGACTTTGCGGAATACGATTTAAAAGAGCCCAAAGATAAACTGAACCAAGGCCGATATCAGTAGCAGCCAATTGCATATTTTCAAGAATACAGCCAACATCAGCTATGTAAACCATCTGGCCGTCATCTTTAGGCTTAGCTGAAATGACGATTAAAGTAGGGGCGCCGTAAAACGGATTGTATTTGGGGTTTCCGAAAGCTTGACCGCAGTATTCTGCAAAGTTTTCGAGAATTTTGGGATTTTGCACAACAGAAATATATAGTTCGTCATATGCTCCATGACCAACAGGAGAAGCCCAGCCGGCGGCTAAAACTGTTTGCAGCTGGGAATCGCTTATTTGTTCTGGTTTGTAGACTCTGGTAGAGCGGCGGGTTGCAATAGCGGTTAAGGTATCCATAATATAACTTCCTTTCTTGTAATAATTCTTTTATTATTACTTATATTGTAACAGGTTGATGCTTTGATTTGCTGTAAATTATTTGTGAAGTGACTAAAAATACCATTATATATACTTTCATAATTTTTAACATAAATATTTTTTGTTACAGCAGCTTTTATTTATAAGTGCTTTACTAATAAGAGTTAGTATTTGCTTAATTACCGGCAAAAATGATATAATATTTTGCAGTGAATTTACGGCGGATGTTCCGCTTTAGCAAGATTATATATGAAGGAGAATATGATGGACCAGAATAAGATCCGTAATTTTTCTATAATTGCCCATATCGATCACGGTAAATCTACTTTGGCAGACAGATTGATAGAATATACCGGTACTTTAACTAAACGCGAGATGGAAGCACAGATCCTCGATTCAATGGACCTTGAACGTGAACGCGGTATTACAATCAAAGCGCAGGCCGTGCGCAGCAGCTATAAGGCTAAGAATGGCGAAGAGTACATGCTTAATTTCATTGATACTCCAGGGCATGTTGATTTTACATATGAGGTATCGAGCTTTAGCTGCATGCGAAGGTGCTTTGCTTGTTATTGATGCTACGCAGGGGATTGAAGCTCAGACTTTGGCTAATGTCTATTTGGCTTTAGATAATGATTTGGAAATTATCCCGGTTATTAATAAAGTCGATCTTCCCAGTGCTGATCCTGACCGAGTCAAGCATGAGATAGAAGAGGTTATCGGGATCGATGCATCAGAGGCCGTTTTGACGAGTGCGAAGACAGGTTTGGGTATTGAAGATGTACTTGAAGCTATTGTTGCTAAGGTACCGGCACCTTCCGGTATAAGTGACAGCCCTTTAAAAGCTTTGGTATTTGATTCTAAATTTGATGCGTATAAGGGTGTCGTTTTATATGTGCGTGTTATTGACGGACGTATAAAACCTGGTATGAAAATTAAAATGATGGCTACCAATGCTGAATTTGAAGTAACAGAGGTTGGTGTTTTTAAACCTAATCTTGTTAATGTTGATTCATTGGAGGTTGGGCAGGTTGGATTTTTTGCTGCGGCAATCAAAAATGTTAAAGACGCACGTGTCGGGGATACAGTTACTGATGCCAATAATCCGGCGGCCGAAGCACTGCCTGGTTATCGTAAAGCTACGCCGATGGTTTTCTGTGGTCTGTATCCGGTAGAAAACTCAGATTATGATAATTTACGGGATGCGCTTGAAAAACTACAGCTCAACGATGCCTCACTGGTTTTTGAACCGGAAACATCAGTAGCGCTTGGATTTGGTTTTCGCTGTGGCTTTTTAGGTCTGCTGCATATGGATGTTATCAAGGAACGTCTGGAGCGTGAATATAATCTAACGCTGATTACAACGGCTCCAAACGTTATTTACCAGGTATTTCGCACCAATGGTGATGTGGAATTGGTTGATAATCCGTCTAATTTCCCTGATCCAACAGTGATCGACCATGTAGAAGAACCTTACGTTAACGCTACAATTATTGTACCTAAAGACTATGTTGGTGCAGTAATGGAGCTTTCTCAGGAAAAACGCGGTGAGTATGAAAATATGACCTATTTAGATGAAACACGTGTTATGATTCACTATGCACTTCCGCTTAGTGATATAATTTATGATTATTTTGATCGGTTGAAGTCAGTAACCAGAGGTTATGCTTCTTTGGACTATGAGCTGGCCGGTTATCGTGCTTCCAGCTTGGTAAAGGTAGATATTTTGCTGAATGGAGAACCGGTGGATGCCCTGTCAGCTATAGTACACCGTGAAAAAGCTGTTTCCAGGGGACGTCAGCTGGTAGAAAAACTGCGCAGTCTTATTCCGCGTCAGATGTTTGAGATACCTGTACAGGCTGCCATAGGTAATAAAGTTATTGCCCGCGAAAATGTAAGAGCGATGCGCAAAGACGTATTGGCTAAGTGTTATGGCGGTGATATCAGCCGCAAGCGCAAATTGTTGGAAAAACAAAAAGAAGGTAAGAAACGCATGAAGCAGGTCGGCAGTGTAGAGCTGCCGCAAGAAGCTTTTATGGCGATTTTGAAGATGGATTAAAATGCAAAAATGGGAACAAATCCAGGGGGTATATATACATACCCCTTTTTGCTTGCAAAAATGTTTATATTGTGACTTTGCTTCATATGCAGGTGCTGATACAGAAACTATGGAAAAGTATGTTGATGCTGTCTGCAGTGAAATAATGATGCGCAGCAATGAAGTGACTATTGCAGATCAGGCCACGCTGTATTTTGGTGGCGGGACTCCCTCGTTGCTTTCAGAAAAGCTTTTGGCGAAACTGGTAGAAGCTTTGCAAAAAAATGGATGCTGGCTGCAGCCGGCAGAGGCAACGATTGAAGTTAATCCCGGTACTGCCGATTTGGATAAGCTGCGTTTTTTTAAAGATTTGGGATTTGATCGTATAAGCTTTGGTGTTCAAAGTCTTAACGATGCCGAACTTCGGGCTGTTGGCAGGATACATACGGCCAACGAGGCTTTAGACGCTATTACAGTGGCAGAGAAGGCTGGTTTTACACGAGTCAGTGCTGACCTTATTTATGGCTTGCCGGAGCAGTCCCTTCAAACTCTGAAGACCAGTCTGCAGAATTTAACAGCGGCAGGGTTGCAGCATTTGTCGGTATATGGTTTGACGATTGAAAAAAATACGCCTTTGGCAGGTATGCTGGACAAAGGAAAAGTTGAGTTGCCGGACGAAGATTGTCAGCTGGCAATGTATGAATTGGTACAGGAGTATCTGGAAGCACAGGGACTGCATAGATATGAGATTTCAAATTATGCAGTGTCAGGTCAGGAGTCAAGGCATAACCTTGTTTACTGGCATTATCTGCCGTATTTGTCTTTTGGCAGTTCCGCCTGCAGCTTTAATGGCAGTCAACGTTTTACAGCAACAGATTCTGTAACTGATTATATTGAAAGTATTCAAAGTGGCAAAAGTTGTGGAGGCTTTGAAGATCTGACAAAAGAAATGCAGCTGTCAGAATATTTATTTATGGGTTTACGGACGACGGTAGGGATAGATTTAATAGAAACTGAACAACGTTTTGGCTGTGATGTAATGTTAGAATTTGGGGTTGAATTAGAAAAATTTATTAGAGGAAATTTAGTATTCTGTGATATTGAGCATAGGCGGATGAGGCTGACGGAACAAGGGATGCGCTTTAGCAATGAAATTTTTGAAATCTTTGTGAAGTAAGAAAAATTGGTTGACAACTGTTAAGGTCAGTGCTATTCTAATACCAAGATGTTAGCACTCTAATGAGATGAGTGCTAACAATCGAGTTGGAGGTGGGATCGTGTTAAACGAAAGAAAGAAAAAGATCCTGCAAATTATCATAGAAGACTACATTTCATCAGCTGAGCCGGTTGGCTCACGTACTATTGCCCGCAAGTATGACTTAGGGCTCAGCCCGGCAACGATCCGTAATGAGATGTCAGACCTTGAGCTTCTGGGTTATTTGGAACAGCCGCATACTTCAGCGGGACGTATTCCATCTGCTCAGGCTTATCGTTTTTATGTAGATGCCCTGATTGAACCGGGGACATTGACAGATAATGATATGGCATTAATAGATGGCTGGTATAATGAACGTCGTCGTAACATTGATGATATTTTCCAGTCGACAGCCAAGATCTTGTCACGTATGACACAGAATGTTTCCATGGTTTTGACTAACCAGCAGACGATTGCAAATTTCTGTTATTTAAAATTTTTGCCGCTTGACAGTCAGCATGCTATTTTATGTATCGTTGCCGATGATGGCAGTATAGATACGAATGTTGTTGATATTCCTTTAGGTATGTCTTCTGAAGAGATGGATTATCTGGCTGGTAAAATGAGCAAATTGCTGGAAGATCGCAATCTTAGCGATATTTCTGTGGAGATTTTGCAGAATGTCCATACAGATGTGGTCGAGGATAAACTCATTTTTTCATCATTACTGCAGGCTGTACGTAAAATGACAGGGCGCAGGCAGGAACAGAAGGTATTTTTAGGCGGAACAAAGCAACTGCTTAATCAACCGGAATTCCGTGATGTGGAAAGAGTCAGAAACCTGCTTGGTATATTTGAAGAAGAAAAGGTCCTGAAGGATCTTTTGCAGGGTGGTGAAGATTCAGGCCTTAAGGTAACGATAGGTTCTGAAAATAAATTTACCGGTATTCAGGATTGCAGTATGGTTCAGGCTACTTATCGTCTGAATGGTCAGATCGTAGGTACGATGGCAGTATTAGGTCCAACCCGTATGGAATACGGTAAGGTCATTTCTGTAATGGATTACCTGCATAAATATCTGAAAACAATTTTAGATAAGTAAAAAGACTATAAGGAGGAAGTGTTTTGCAAACAGAAGATTTGAAGGAAAGCTCAAAGCAAACAACTGCCGAAGAAACACCTCAGCAGGAAGCTCAAACGAATACAGCCGATGCTGCTAATGGAGTCGATGAGACTGCCGGGAAAAAGAGTGAGGGAGCTGCTGAAGAAAAAACTCCTGAACAGGATGAAAAGGATGTTAAGATCGAAGAACTGCAGAACCGTATTTTAAGGCTGCAGGCAGATTTTGATAATTTCCGCCGACGCAATACGTCCGAACGTGAACAGCTGGCAACTTTTGTTACCGCTGATGTTGTCGGAAAATTTTTAAAGGTGTTGGATAATTTTGAACGTGCTGAAGACGCCGCCAGAAAATCTGATGATGCCGCCGGAATTTATTCAGGTATTGAAATGATTAGGCGTCAGTTCGAGCAGACTTTTAAAGATTTGGGCGTAGAAGAAATAAAAGCACAGGGAGAAAAATTTGATCCTGAGATGCATGAGGCTGTGATGAGGGGGCAAAACCTCGATATGGATGATGACACTGTAGAGATGGTTCTGGAAAAGGGCTATAAATTACGTGATAAAGTTATCCGGCACAGCAAAGTTAAAGTTATCAGCAACGAATAGTTGCCATATAAATTAAAATTAACATATAAACCCGAGGAGGAATAAATCATGTCTAAAGTAATTGGTATTGACTTAGGTACTACTAACTCTGTAGTAGCAGTAATGGAAGGCGGCGAACCTACCGTTATCACTAATCAGGAAGGCAGCCGTTTAACTCCGTCCGTAGTTGGTTTTTCCAAAAACGGCGAACGTTTAGTTGGTCAGCTGGCAAAACGTCAGGCAGTATCCAACACTGACAGAACTATTAGTTCTATTAAACGTCATATGGGTACTGACTATAAAGTAGAAATCGACGATAAAAAATATTCTCCGGAAGAAATTTCCGCGATGATTCTGCAAAAGTTGAAAGAAGATGCTGAAAAATATTTAGGTGAAAAAGTAACTCAGGCAGTTATTACTGTTCCTGCTTACTTCTCTGACAGTCAACGTCAGGCAACTAAAGATGCCGGCCGTATCGCAGGCTTGGAAGTTCTCCGTATCATCAACGAGCCTACTGCTGCATCTTTGGCGTATGGTATTGATAAAAGCGACGACCATACCGTTATGGTTTATGACCTTGGCGGCGGTACTTTCGACGTATCTATCCTTGATGTAGGTGACGGTGTTTTTGAAGTAAAAGCTACTAACGGTGATACTCATTTAGGCGGCGATGATTTTGACCAGAAAATCGTTGACTGGATGGTTGCTGAATTTAAGAAAAATGAAGGCATTGATCTGAGTAATGACCGTATGGCTATGCAGCGTTTGCGTGAAGCCGCTGAAAAAGCAAAAATCGAGTTATCCGGTGTTTTGACTACTAATATCAACCTGCCGTTTATTACTGCCGGTGCTGAAGGTCCGAAGCATTTGGATATGGATCTGACTCGTGCAAAATTTGACGAATTGACTGCTGATCTCGTTGAACGCACAATGGAGCCGACCCGCAAGGCTATGGCTGACGCCGGCCTGTCTGCTTCTGATATCAATAAAGTTATCTTGGTAGGCGGTTCTTCCCGTATTCCTGCTGTACAGGAAGCTTTGAAAAAATTTATCGGTAAAGAGCCTTACCGTGGTGTAAACCCTGACGAATGTGTTGCCGTTGGTGCTGCCATTCAGGCCGGCGTTTTGGCAGGTGAAGTAAAAGACGTGCTTTTACTTGACGTAACTCCGTTGTCTTTGGGTATAGAAACTTTGGGTGGTGTGTTCACAAAGATCATTGAACGTAATACTACCATCCCGACTTCCCGTAAGCAGGTCTTCTCTACTGCTGCTGATAATCAGCCTTCAGTTGATATCCATGTACTGCAGGGTGAACGTGAAATGGCTGCCGATAATAAAACTCTGGGACGTTTTGAGCTTTCCGGCATCCCGGCTGCTCCTCGTGGAGTACCGAAGATCGAAGTTGCTTTCGATATCGATGCTAATGGTATCGTAAATGTAAGCGCTAAGGATCTTGGTACCGGTAAAGAACAAAAAATCACTATTACGTCTTCAGGTACTTTGGAAAAAGACGAAATCGACCGTCTGGTAAAAGAAGCAGAGGCTAATGCTGAAGCTGATAAAAAACGTAAAGAAGGCGTTGAAGTACGTAATAATGCTGACTCCCTGTGCTATCAAGCCGAAAAGACCATTAAAGATATGGAAGGCAAAGGCTCTGAAGAATTGATTGGAAAAGTACAGGTAGCGCTTGATACTTTAAAAGAGACTCTGAAAGGCGAAGATATGGAAAAAATCAAAGCAGATACTGAAGCTTTGACCAAACCTCTTTATGAACTTTCCGCAGAGCTGTACAAACAAACTGAAGCTGCTAAAGGTGCTGATGGTACTGAAACAGCCGAGGGCGCAAAAAAAGCTGATGACGATGTTGTTGACGCCGAAGTGGTTGACGAAGACAAAAAATAATCGGCTTAGGATGGTGTAAACTTTGAGTAAAAAAGATTATTATGACGTGCTAGGCGTGTCTAAAACCGCTACAGCAGATGAAATAAAAAAAGCATACCGCAAACTGGCACGTCAGTATCATCCTGATGTGAATAAAGATAATCCGGAAGCGGCTGAGAAATTTAAAGAAGCGTCCGAGGCTTACAGTGTACTCAGCGATGAGCAGAAACGTGCCCAATATGACCAGTTTGGACATGCTGCTTTTGAAAACGGCGGTGCCGGCGGTGCTGGTGGATTTGGGGGCTTTGAAGGTTTCGGCGGTTTTGGCGGCGGAGGCATGGAAGATATTTTTGATATGTTCTTCGGCGGGCAGGGCCGCGGCTCGCGTGGTTCTAATGCCGGTCCTCAGCGCGGTGCTGATTTACGCTTTGACCTGGAAATCACTTTTGAAGAAGCTGCGTTTGGTTTAGAACGTGAGATCAGTTTATATCGTGACGAACAATGTCCGCATTGTCATGGGAATGGTGCGGAACCTGGTTCTAAAGTTGAAACTTGCCCTGAATGTCACGGAAGTGGCGAGATCCGTTTTACTCAAAACACTATGTTCGGACAGATGACCAATGTACGGCCATGTCCTAAATGTCATGGTGAAGGCAAGATCATCAGCGAACCATGTAAGGAATGTCGCGGACAGGGCACTGTTAAAAAGAATAAGAAACTTAAAGTCAAGATCCCTGCAGGTGTTGACAACGGTTCCCGCCTGCGGGTAGCCGGAGAAGGCGAAGCAGGGGTTAAAGGCGGACCAAGCGGTGATTTGTATGTATATTTGTATGTTAAACCGCATAAGTTTTTTGAGCGCGATGGTACTACTGTTTACTGCGAAGTGCCGATCAATATTGTACAGGCAACTTTGGGTGATGAGATTAAGGTTCCTACGCTGGATGGACAGGTTGTGATGAAGGTTCCGGAAGGAACTCAGCCTGGAAAGGTACTGCGTTTGAAGGGCAAAGGCATTCCCAGTTTGCGTAACAGTACACGCGGCGACCAGTTAGTCAGGATCAAAGTTGTTGTGCCGCAGAAGCTGAATGAAAAACAGAAAGATGCTTTGCGTAAATTTGCCGAGATCAGTAAAGATAACATTAATCCTGAAGAAAAAGGCTTTTTGAATAAGATTAAAGATTTATTTAAATAATGACTTGTATAAACTGCGGTTTGAACACCGCAGTTTATTTTTTTATGCCAAAAAATATGATATAATGTGAGCACTTGGCATTGAAATATCTTCTCAAACTGGTAGAAAAACACTTTCATATGGTAAAATATTTTAGAATAAGCTTTGTGTTTAATATATATGATAGTTATTTAAGGAGTGAGCGCTTTGTCACAATGGATAGAGGTAAGCATACAAACTACACATGAGGCAGCTGATCTGGTTGCCGAAATTATGCGTGCTGCAGGTGCAAACAATGGTGTTGTTATTGAGGACCCGGTTTTGATAAACACTTTGCGTAATTCAGGCACTTGGGAATTATGCGATATTCCTGAGCAGGAAAACACAGAAGTGGTTACGATAACTGCTTATTATCCGGAGGATGAAGAGCTGCAGCCACGTCTTACACAGATTGATGAGGACTTAACAAATTTGGAAACGCGTATTGGTAAATGTCGCTTTGGTAATACGTGTTTTCGTACTGTTTCCGAGCAGGATTGGGCTAACGAATGGAAACAGTATTTCCATGTTACGCATATTGGCAGAACATTGGTGATTAAGCCTACCTGGGAAAAATATACATCTAAAGCTGGTGAACATATTATTGAAATCGATCCAGGGATGGCGTTTGGTACAGGAACACATCATACGACCTGTATGTGTATGGAACGTTTGGAAAAAGTTCTGCGTACTGATATGGAAGTATTTGATGTTGGTACTGGCTCTGGAATTCTGGCTATTGCTGCTGCTAAACTTGGTGCTAAAACAGTTAAAGCGGTGGATATTGATGCTACTGCGGTACGAGTAGCTATTGAAAATATTGCCGGCAATGAACTGACAGAAAAAATCAGTGTGCAACAGGGTGATTTGCTGCATGGTACAGAAGGTAAGGCTGATATTATCATTGCTAATATTATTGCCGATATTATTATTATGCTTCTGCAGGATATTCCCGGTAAGTTAAAATCCGGAGGAATATTCCTTGCCAGCGGTATTATTGAAGAACGGCAGAATGATGTATCAGCAGCTGCCTCCAAAGTCGGTTTGTGTGTCGAAGCTGTTGATGCCAAAGGCGGCTGGGTTGTTATGCAGATGCGTAAGGAGGACTGACGGTGCATAGATTTTTTATACCGCAGCCATACAGTGATACGATGACAATAATGGGTGTTGATGCCAGGCATATTTATACTGTACTGCGGATGCAATGCGGGTCCAGAGTACAGATTGTAAGTGATGATGGTGTCACGGCTCTTGCTGAAATTGCTGATGCTAATGAAAGTGTTGTGACAGTCAAATGTCTGGAGGTACTGGCGGAAAGTCATGAGCCTTCAGTGCGAATCGTACTGGCACAAGGGTTGGCTAAAGGTGAAAAAATGGATTTTATTATCCAGAAGGCTGTAGAACTGGGAGTCAGTGAGATTATACCAGTAGCTATGGAGCATTCGGTCGTACGCCTGGAAGGTGATAAAGCTGTTAAGAAAGCTGAGCGCTGGCAGAAAATTGCTGAAGCGGCTGCGAAACAGAGTAAGCGTGATATTATACCAATGGTGCAGCCAGTACAGACGATGGAACAGATGCTTGCTGATAATCCCTGTGACTGTAAACTGATAGCTTATGAATGTGAGGATAAGCTTGGTTTGAAGGCTGCGCTGCAAAAGGAGCAGGCTTTGAAGGAGCTGCTGCTGATCATAGGCCCGGAGGGCGGTATTTCCGAGACGGAATTACAGCAGGCCCGGACAGCTGGGGCATTGGTAGTAAGTTTAGGCAAGCGCATATTACGTGCAGAAACAGCTGCATTAGTAGCTGCGGCCGCAATATTTTATGAAACTGGTGATTTAGGAGGCTGATTGATGAAAAGAATAGCATTTTACACTTTAGGCTGTAAAGTCAATCAGGCCGATACTGCCAGCATGGAAGCGATATTTCGCAGTCATGGTTATACTGTAGTTGGTTTTAATTGCGAAGCTGATATTTATGTGATCAATACTTGTGTTGTTACCAATACGGGGCAGCGTAAATCGCGGCAGATGATCAATCGTGCTGTGCGCAGAAACCCAACTGCTTTCGTGGTTGTGACTGGCTGTTATCCACAGACGGCGGCAGAAGAAGTGAAGACAATTCCTGGTGTTGATCTTATTATCGGGAATCAGGATAGAGCAGATATCGTACGGTTGGTAGAAGAAGCTGCTGCTTTTCAGTCTGTTGATACAATAGACAGCGTGCGTAAGCTGAGTGCCAACACTGAGTTTGAAGAACTGAGTGCAGGTGATGTTAGTGATAAGACCAGAGCTTTTTTAAAAATACAGGAAGGCTGCAATCAATTCTGTACTTATTGTATTATTCCTTTTGCCCGCGGACCGTTGCGTTCGCGTAGTCTGACAAGTATCAGGGAAGAAGTTAAAAAGCTTGTAGCTTCTGGTTATAAAGAAATAGTGCTTATCGGTATTCACCTTGGCTGCTATGGTAAAGAACATGATGGAAAACTGACTTTATTTGATGCTGTTGAGGCAGCTTTAAGTGTAGAGGGTCTGCAGAGACTGCGGTTGGGGTCATTGGAATCAGTGGAGGTCGAAGCGAGGCTGCTTAATCTTATGGAAAAAGATAAACGGTTGTGCCGACAGCTGCATTTACCTTTGCAGGCAGGCTGTGATACAACTTTAGTCAGAATGCACAGGCCGTATGATACCCGACGTTTTACCGAACTTTTGGCCGATATCCGTAAACGTATTCCTGATATTGCCATTACTACTGATATTATTGCCGGATTCCCGGGTGAGACGGAAGAGGAGTTTGCATCTACACTGGTTTTTGCAGAAAACTGCGGGTTCAGTAAAATGCATATTTTCCCTTATTCCAAACGGAAGGGAACTCCGGCCGAAAAAATGCCCAATCAAATTCCTGAAACTGTTAAGCAAAGACGTTGTGCACAACTTGCTGAGCTTGATCATAAGCAGCAGCAGAAATTTTTAGAACGTTTTGTTGGCAGTGCTGTGGAGGTATTGTTTGAACAGACTGTTGAGGATGGCTATATAGAAGGTTTGACCAGTAATTATTTACGGGTCTATGTTCGGTCGGAAGCTGAACTATGTGGCAAGATAAGAAAAGTGAGATTATTGAAGGCTGAGACGAGTTTTTTAATCGGAGAATTGCTGAAGGAATAATAAAAAAGCTGCCGTTTAACGGCAGCTTTTCTTTTATTCAATGGTAATTAATTCATATTGATCATTACCCATGGAAAGTTCTTTCATGTAACTGAGCTGCCGCAGACCGCGACGTGATTCGATCCGTTCCTGGAGATCATGCTTAGCAGCATCTGGTAAAGCAAAAACAAGGTCGATAGAAGCCTGATCGACGGCAAGAATATCTGTAGAAGCAAGGATGCCGATATCAGGAGTTGTTGGCGGTGCCGCAGCAAGCCCGGCACAGTCGCAGTCAACAGACATATTGCGCAATACATTGATATAAATGATTTGTTTACCAAAAAAATCTGTTGTAGCCTTTGCTGATTCAGCCATATTTTCCATAAAACGCTCTTGGCTATATTCCCAGGGGTTGGATGGGTCAGAGGTATGCAGCATGGCTTTGCCGATCCTGCCATCTGCGTTGCCAATTGCTATATTTTTCATTGAACCGCCAAATCCTCCCATAGTGTGTCCTTTAAAATGCGTCAAAACGATCATGGAATCATAATTAAGCATATTTTTAGCGATCGACATTTCCTGAAAATGTTTGCCTCCTTTTACTGGCAGCATTACTGCTCCTTCCTCGTCCATAATGTCTACAGTACAAAAATCCCAGCCGTTAACTTTTAATGTTTCGCGGTGGCCGGCGGTGGTATAGCGGTCACCTTTATAGAAAGTGTTGGTTTCGACTAAATTACTGTCAGGTACATGCTGCTGCAAAGCCATCACTATTTCCCGTGGGAGTATATTGGGACCGTTCTTTTCTCCTGTATGGATTTTGATAGCTACTTTACCATGTATATCCTGGTTGATTTTATCATATAGTTTGATCAGACTTACAGGGCTGATATCCTTGCTGAAATAAACAAGAGCTTTATTATTTACTGCTGTTTTTTCATTACTTTTAACAGTTGGTTCAACAGGAGAAGAAACTGTATTGGCAGTCATTCCACAAGCGCTGAATAATAAAGTTGCGGCAGCGGTATAAAGTAATGTTGATAAAAATTTTTTCACTGTAAATTCTCCTTTCTTAGATAAATGATTAAAAATACTTTAAGTTCAGTATAATGGCTGGAGTTGACTATAAGTCAAGCGTTTTATTAAAGATTTTTTTACTTTGTTAGTTACAGTTTGAAAATAAATTGTGAACAGAGTAAATAGAAAAAGGACTTTTAAATTTTCTGACGAATATTATAAAAATTAGGATCACTAAGGGGGGAAAGAAATGAACGACTGTATCTTTTGCCGAATTATTGCCGGAGAGATCCCGTCTGAAAGAGTTTATGAAGATGACAAAATGATCGTAATCCGTGATGTGGCTCCTGCTGCTCCGGTACACGTTTTAATGATACCGAAAGCTCATACTGAAAATATTATTACTGCAGAACCGGAGCTGCTCCTGTATATGTTTGGGAAAGTTAAGGAACTGGCTGAGAAACTTGGTGTTAATGAAAAAGGGTTTCGCATCGTTGCCAATACCGGTGATGATGGAGGGCAGACCGTTAAGCATTTGCATATCCATCTTTTAGGTGGTAAAGCATTGGGGTGGCCGCCCTGCTGATACCTTGACAAAAGGCCTATCATAAGATATAATTTACTGGTAATATTGTGCGGTAATTGCGGTCTGACGATAGTCAGCAATAGTGCAAAAAACGCATGAAATGCATATATACACTTCCCTAAGTGTGTGGAGGGAGGGAGATCAGATGGCAGAAATTAAAGTTGGCAAAAACGAAACATTGGACAGTGCGCTGCGCAGATTTAAAAGAGCAACCCAAAAGGCCGGAATTCTTTCTGAAGTTAGAAAACGCGAACATTATGAAAAACCGAGCGTTCAACGTAAGAAAAAATCCGAAGCAGCCAGAAAACGTAAAACCAGATAATGGGGGCGTGCTGTATGTCTATTAAAGACCAATTGACAGAAGATATGAAACAGGCCATGAAGGACCGTGAAGCAGGTAAGCTGCGTTTATCGGTTATTCGTATGGTGCGTGCTAATATTAAAAATGTCGAAATCAATGAGAAGAAGGAACTGAATGATGATGAGGTTCTGGCTATCTTGCTGAAAGAGGTCAAGATGCGGCAGGATTCTTTGGTAGAATTCGAAAAAGCCGAACGCAGTGAATTAGCCGAGCAGGCTAAAGCAGAAATTGAGATTCTCAAAAAATATCTGCCTGAACCGCTTAGCGATGAAGAATTGCGTGTTATGGTTGCTGAAGCTATCTCCGAGACTGGTGCCGAAGGACCGAAAGCGATTGGTAAAGTAATGCCTGCTGTTATGGCGAAGGCTAAGGGCCGAGCCGACGGTAAACGTATCAATCAAATGGTACGCGAACTGCTTCAATAATGAATAATTAACTTAACAGGACCGAATATTCGGTCCTGTTATTTTTTATAGCCCTTATAACAGTTATCTAACTGTTATAAGGGCTATTTTTGTGCAAAAATGCAAAAAAATCAGATTATTTTTGTAGGTTTCTACATATTAGGCTCGTCTTTAGCTTTGTATACTGAAATCAAAGAACTAAATATGGAGGTGATTATCATAGCAAAGATTGTAGAAGCTGTGGAAGCTGTTAAGCTTGTCAGGTCAGGTGATGTTGTTATGATCGGAGGTTTTGGAAATGTCGGTAATCCAAAGAGGCTGATTGATTTACTGGCAGATACAGACATATATGATTTGACTGTTATTGCCAATGATCTTGGTACTCCTAATGTAGGCTTGGGAAGGTGGGTAAGGAATAGGATGCTGAAAAAAAAGCTATAGGTACCTATTTTACCTATAATACTGAAGCTGCGGAATTATATTTTGATGGAAAGTTAAATTTAGAGATGATGCCACAGGGCACATTTGCAGAAAGTATCCGTGCAGGAGGCTGCGGAATTGGCGGGTTTTATACAAAGGTTGGAGCTGGCACAGAGCTGACTGCGCATTGTGAAACAAAAGTTATTGACGGCGAAGCCTATGTTTTGGCGTATCCTTTGAAAGCAGACGTAGCCTTGTTACATGCCAGAAAAGCGGATGCTATGGGGAATTTAGTTTATGAAAAAACAGCAAGAAATTTTAATCCGCTTATGGCAACAGCAGCCGCTTTGACGATTGTGGAGGTTGATGAGATTGTAGAAACCGGTATGCTTTCGCCGGAAGAGATTGTAACACCTTATATTTATGTGGATGTTTTGGTACCGCAGAATCGGGGTGCAGTTAAATGAGAAACATGTCAGAAGCGGAAACAAAAGTAAGAATTGCTAAAAGAGTTGCGGAAATGCTGCCTGACGGTGGTTTTGTCAATTTAGGTGTAGGTATTCCCACAATGGCGGTTGATTATTTACCAGCAGATAAACATATTTACATTCAGACGGAAAATGGAATGCTGGGTGTTGGGCCTAAACAACTTAGCGGGGAGGCAATAATTCCTAATCTCATTAATGCCAGTCGTACACCGGTTACTGAAACGCCCGGATGCTGTTATTTTGATAGTGCTACATCTTTTGCAATGATCAGAAGTGGGCGTATGGATGCTACAGTTATCGGAGCCATACAGATCAATGAAGCGGGAGACCTGGCAAATTGGGCTTTGCCGGGCAAAGGTGTTTTAGGACCAGGGGGAGCAATGGATCTGGTCGTTGGAGTAAAAGAGGTGATCGTTGCGACATCTCATACGGCAAAAAATGGCAGGCATAAACTGGTAAAGGATTGTACTGTGCCGCTGACTGGGCGGAAAGTAGTTAATACTTTAGTCACAGAATATGCTGTATTTAAGTTTAAGGACGGAATGATGTTTTTACTGGAACATACTTCTGATGTTACATTGGAAGAAATTGCAGCAATGACATCTGCTCATTATGAGCTGGCTGAAAAAATTAGTATAAGGGAGGTATAGATATGCTGCAGCCGGTAGTCATAGATGGAATCAGGACGCCTATAGGAAAACTGAACGGAGCAATGAAGGACATACAGCCGGAGGAAATTGCTGCCTTTTTGTTGCAGAAAATATGTGAACGTAGTCATTTAGATATCAGACTTCTGGATGCAGTAATTTTAGGGCAGGCAAAGCAGAGCAGCGACCAGCCTAATATTGCAAGATTAGCTGCATTGATGACAAAATTTCCGCTTGAAGTACAGGCTTATACAGTACACAGACAATGTGGTTCTGGTATGCAGGCTGTCCAGAATGCGGCACAGGAGATTATGTGCGGCTATGCTGACTTCGTTTTAGCTGGTGGTATCGAAAGTATGAGTAATGCCCAATATTATCTCAGAGAGGCACGGAGGGGCTATGCAGTAGGTAACGGGATTTTGCTGGATCCTAATACCGAAAGTCAGCCACGGTCACAGCCTGCTGACCAGTATGGAGTCCTGACAATGGGTATGACTGCAGAGAATATTGCTGAAAAATATGTTATCAGCAGAACGGCACAAGATTATTTTGCCTGCGAAAGTCAGGAAAAAGCTCAGGCTGCAATAAAAAGCGGACGCTTTGATGATGAGATTGAACCTTTGCCAGTAAAAAAGAAAAAAGAGATTTTGATGTTTGCTGCTGATGAGCATCCACGTTTGTCAACGATAGAAAAACTTGCAGAATTGAAGTCTGCTTTTAAAAAGGACGGCAGCGTAACGGCAGGCAATGCATCAGGACGAAATGACGGTGGAGCCATGTTGCTGATTGCTGAAGAAAGTGCGGCTGCAAAGGCAGGGTTAAAGCCTATGGCTAAAATAATCAGCCAGGCTTCAATAGGTGTTTCGCCGGCATATATGGGAATGGGGCCTGTGCCTGCAACAAGGTTGGCGCTGAAAAGGGCAGGGCTAAGGATCGAAGATATTGGACTGATAGAAATCAATGAAGCATTTGCAGCACAATCATTAGCGGTCATACAGGAGCTGGAAATTGATCTGACCAGGGTCAATGTAAATGGCGGTGCAATTGCTCTGGGGCATCCGATTGGTTGTTCTGGAGCAAGGATTTTAGTAACTTTATTGCATGAAATGCAGAAAAGACAGGTCAGATATGGCTTGGCTACTTTATGTATTGCTGGAGGGCTAGGATCAGCTACGGTTTTAGAGCTGGTGTAAATGAAAAAGAAAATGGGAAAAGGAGGCGGATTTTTATGAAGACTGTAACAAAGTTCTGTCTGAAGATGGTGCAGAATTATCTTCCGGATGCTTTTATTTTGGCTATTCTCTTAACATTTGTTGTATTTTGCGGCGGAATGTTTTTAATGAACAAGAGTGCTCTGCAAATGATAGAATATTGGGGCAGAGGGTACTCATCGATGTTTGTTTTTGGGATGCAGATGGTTTTAGTTTTATTGACAGGTTATGTACTGGCATTGACACCTTTGGCTAAAAAGATTTTGAACAAGGTAACAGGTATTCCTAAAACTCCACAGCAGGCTCTTGGGTTGACTGCATTAGTATCTATTGCGTCTTGCTATATAAACTGGGGATTTGGGCTTGTTATAGGTGCAGTTCTTGCGAAAGAGGTAGGCAAAAAGGTTAAAGGCCTGCATTTTCCGCTGTTGGTAGCTGCGGCTTATGGCGGTGAGATTATTCGCGGGCCGTCTTCTTCGATTCCGCTTGTTTCAGCAACACCAGGCAATTTTATGGAGAAGCTCGGACTGCCACTGACACCGGTTGGTGATACGCTGTATTCTTCCTGGAATCTGGTAATGACGGCTATCATCGTAATTATGCTGTTTATCGTGTATTTTAATATGAAACCTCCTGCTAATGAAATAGTGGAATACAGTGAAAAAGAACAAGAAAAACCAGAGATAAGAATTGCTAAAAAAGATATGACATTTGCCGAAAGATTGGAAAATTCTTATTGGCTCAACGCTTTGTTTGGTTTGTTCCCATTGATTTATCTGGGAGCTAATTTTTCTAAGATTGGTTTTGACCTGAATTTGAATTTGGTCATTTTGATTTTTTTAACATTGGGTTTATATCTGCACAGCAGTCCTAACGGCTTTTTAAAGGCTGTGGCACAGGGAATCGGTGCCAGCCGCGGTATTATTTTGCAATTTCCGCTTTATGCTGGTATGTCGGGGATGATGACTGCTTCTGGTCTGGTTGATATGATTTCCATGTGGTTTGTGGAAATTTCTACAGCACATACCTTCCCTTTTATACATTTTTATCTGCAGGGCTGGTAAATATTTTCATTCCTTCCGGAGGCGGGCAATGGGCTATCCAGGGACCAATCATGATGAAGGCTGCTGAGGCATTGGGGGGCGAACATTCCGCAGACAATTATGGCTTTTGCTTGGGGAGATGGCTGGACTAATCAGATTCAACCGTTTTGGGCATTGCCGCTTTTAGGAGTTGCGGGATTATCGGCGCGTGATATTATGGGATATTGCGTTATTTGGACAATTGTTTCCGGCGTTATCATCAGTGGAACTTTTGTAATACTTAGTTTTATGTGAATGATTAATGGAAGATTTGATAATCTTGAGGCTGCTTTTATAGTTGCCTCAAGATTTTTTTACCGGAATGAAAAATAAAGGCGCTGGTTTAAAATCAAGAAGGTTTTACGATGGGTAAAAGTTCAGCTTTTTAGTATAACAGTTTTTGAAATCTTTGGATTTGCTAAAAAAATAACTAAATAGTAAAATCGTAATCAGGATATTCTGGAGAAAAAGAAATATATGGCATTAGAAAAGAAGGTGAGATAATGTCCAAGAAAATGGTGACCTTAAATGAATTATTGGAAATCAAAGATTTTGCCGAACGTGTGACATTGGTTAATAAGCATGGGAACTTAAACAATCAGATAACACATGTAACAATTATGGAAGGGCCTGATTTGCACGAATGGGTAACAGGAGGTGAGTTTGTTTTAACTACCTGGTATGCCTTCAGTAAAAGTCCTGACCTGCAGGAAGATGGTTTTAAAAAGCTTGCTCCGCGAATATCAGCGATAGGTATCAAAACAGGTCGTTTTATCAATAAGATCCCGCTGAAAATACTGCAGTTGGCAGATCAGTACCGGCTGCCGGTATTTGAAGTGAAAACTGCAGTCAAGTTTAGAGAACTGGTGCAGACAATCACTTCTGAAATCCAGAATTATCAAACCAATATGTTGATTGAAGTAGAAAAAAACTATCAAAAACTTATTCATACTTCACTGAATTCAGATGATCTGGCTTCGCTGGTGAATGTTTTGGGAAATCAGCTTCACAAGAATTGTTTTTGCCTGAATCATGAAGGGAAGATACTTGCTTCCTGGAGCAGACGAGGTACTCGTAAACAGGATTTTCTTGATTGGACAGAAAAAATTAAAACTGGTTTTAATGAAAGAATATATACTGATGCGGGCTTTTTTATCAATGAGCTGCATATTTTCGAATGCTATGCCCGTAGTCAGCTTATAGGGAGGTTTATTATTGTTGCTGAGGGGCAGTTAACGGAAAAAGAACGGTTGATTGGGCAACAGGGAGCTTCTTTTTTAGCCATCAAGCTGTGGGACCATTATGAAACGCTGCAGAAAACAGTGGAACGTTTTTGGAAAGAAATAAAAAATGGTGAAATCAAAAGTGGAGAAGTTATTGCTGAAAAGCTTGCTAATCTGGGATTTGTGCAGCAAAAAGCATATAATTTGATTTTATTTTCTAAAGGAAGCCATAATATAAGCAATTATTTGATTGATAGATTTTTAATTGAAGAGGAAAAATTTTATATCTTGTTATGCAGCAGTAAAGAAGCTCTTACGAGCATTAATATATTCAAAAAATATAATAAGGAACAGAGTAAAATAGCTGCAGCTGTAATATCTCCTGAATTTACAGAACTGGAGCGAATTAAAGAGCATTATGAGATGTCGGTAAACGTTATCAGACTTTTATATAAATTGCATATTTCAGGAGTACGTAAGGCTGAAGAATGGCTGCCGTTCAGTTTGCTGATGCACTGCCGCAATACTTCGGAGTATAATTTTATTAAGATGACGGTGCTTGATAAACTGCAGGAATATGACAGACGCTATCAATCGAGCCTTTTGGATACACTTTCAGCGGCTTTGCGGGAAAACAGTTTAGAGGATGCAGCTGAAAGACAGCATATACATATTAATACTCTACGTTATCGGTTGGGGAAAATCAAAGAAATAACACAAAAAAATTATTTTAAAATGACAGACCGTTATTTTTTGCTGCTGTGTATTATGATCCAGAGAATGGAACATGAGCAGTTATGAAAATATATGAAAATAACAGGGCCGAAATTTTGGCCCTGTTATTTTTGTATACTTTTAAAAATATTTATGACCGGAAGCAGGGATTTTGCATAAAATAGCGTATACTATATAAATATAGGAAAAATTAATGTAAGTTCGGAAGGGTGTGAGGAGAATTTCTTTAAGTAACAGACAAAAACGTATTGCCGAGATCGTGCGCCAGGATGGGCCGATCACGGGCGAACATATTGCTGAACGTCTGAATGTAACTCGTGCGGCTTTACGATCAGATCTGGCGATTTTAGTTATGGGCGGTATTTTAGATGCGCGTCCTAAAGTTGGTTATTATTTTACCGGCAAGAATACGCTGGGAATGTTGATGGAAGAAATTTCCGGCATCCTTGTACGTGATCTGCAGTCTGTGCCTGTAGCAGTCAATCAGGATAAAAGCGCCTATGAAGCTGTTGTAACTATGTTCCTGGAGGATGTAGGGACAGTATTTGTTCTTGATGAGGCTGGTCTTTTGGTAGGGGTGGTATCGCGTAAAGACTTGCTTAAAGCTGCTATCAATAATGGCAGCGATCTGCGTGAAATTCCTGTTGTAATGGTGATGACACCACTGTCTAAACTTATTGTAGTCAAACAGGAAGATTCTGTAGCTTCGGCAGCACGTAAAATTATTGATAATGAGATTGATTGTCTGCCTGTTATTAGATGTGTGGGCGAGGATAAGCGCAGTTACGAAGTAGTGGGACGTATCACTAAAACGAATTTTACCCGTCTGTTAGTAGATCTGGCAGAGGGCAAAGGAGGCAATTATCATAGCTAAATTACCGATTATCTATGCAGTTTCTGATTCTATTGGTGAAACCGCTGAGTCTGTTGTAAAGGCTACTACCAGCCAATTTGTACAGGAAAAATTTGATGTGATCCGTGTTCCTTATGTTAAAGATAAGGCGCAGGTTGAAAAGGTTATTGAAGAGGCTAAGGAAAATAATGGTATTATCTGTTATACCGTAGTTTCACCTGAATTGCGTGAACATATTGCGCATAAAGCAATGGAGCATGATGTAGAGGTTGTTGATGTTTTAGGACCGATGCTTAAGGCTATTGAAAAAACTTCCGGACTGCTGCCTAAACCAGGCCGGATTGATCCATGCTTTAGATCATGAATACTTTAAACGTGTCGAAGCCGTAGAATTTGCTGTTAAATATGATGATGGCAAAAATCCTTTGGGACTGGCCAAAGCAGATGTTGTTATCATAGGTGTTTCAAGAACTTCTAAAACTCCGCTCAGCATGTACTTGGCACACAAACAAATAAAAGTTGCCAATGTACCGCTGGTACCGGAAATCATGCCTCCTGAAGAATTATTTAAAGTTCCTCCGCATAAAATCATTGGCCTGCTTATTGATCCGTTTAAACTTAATGAGATCCGCAGCGAACGTTTGAAAACTATGGGACTGACAGATGGTGCCGCTTATGCTGATGTTAAACGGATCAATGAAGAGCTTGAATATGCAAAAGGTATTATGCGTCGTCTGCATTGTACTATTATCAATGTATCTAACCGTGCGATCGAAGAAACAGCAGGTATGATCTTAGAGTATGTGCAGAAAAATAAAGACCGCCGCTAAATAAAAATAACCCTCGCCTAAGCGAGGGTTATTTAAACTGTAAAACTAATTTACAAAAACTTTTTCACGGACATTGTAAATGACTTCGCCATTTTTAGGTTCACCGTTGACGATTACATTACCGTTAAAAACAGCATTTTTTGTGCTCCAGTTAAAGCTGCCGGTATCGGCGCTGATGATCATATCACCTTGAGTAAAGTTCATATTACCTGCTACGTAGGCAGTTTTTTCTTTACCGTATACATCGACTGTATCACAATCGAAGGTGATATCTCCTTCGCGCAGGGTAATATTACCTTGTCCATGTACCTCAAGTTTATACATACTTACCTGTGCGGCATCGCCGGTGATGATTCTGTCACCAATTTCAACATGGACGTTGCCCTGCAGATCATAAACTCCTGTAAAAGGGTTAAAAGTTTGTTTATCACTGGTTACCTGCGGCTCTGCCAGACAAATTGCAGGAACTAAGAGCAACAGTAAAACAAAGATAAAAATTTTTTTCATTCAGTTCACCTCACATGAGTAATTATATTACTTAATGTGCCTGGTGACAATGCTTGAAAGTGAAATAAAGGTGAAGAATAATGTTATCAGTTAGAGAAATAAGCGAGAATATAGAACAGGAAACACTGGCACCCTGGGCGGCTAAAAGTTCGCAGGCAGTACGTGATAGTGAGGAGGCTGCCGATGATCTGCGCACGGCTTTCCAGCGTGATCGGGACCGGATCATCCACAGTACTCCTTTTCGTAAGTTAAAACATAAAACACAGGTATATTTATGTCCGGGTGATCATTACCGTACGCGTCTTACTCATAGCATGGAAGTGTCGCAGATTGCCAGGACTATTGCCAGAGCATTGAGATTAAACGAGGATCTTACAGAAGCTGCTGCTTTAGGGCATGATCTTGGGCACACTCCTTTTTGGACATGCAGGGGAGCGGGCAATTAATTCTTATACTGGACATTTTAAACATAATGAACAGAGCCTCCGTCTCGTAGAATTGTATGGGCGGAAGGGGAAAGGGCTGAATCTGACCCGTGAAGTTCGTGATGCTATTGTGAACCATACAGGCAGTACGATGCCAAAGACGCTTGAAGGGCAAGTGGTGCGGCGTTGTGATCGTATCGCTTATCTGTGCCATGATTTCGATGATGGATGCAAAGTTGGCATCATCGGTCCTGAAAAATTGCCAGGTATCGTCGCTATGCGCTTAGGAACAGAACCAAGCCAGATATTGGATGTGCTTGTTCATAATATTGTGGAGTTATCACTGAATCAGCCGCAAATTATTATTGATAAATATTATGAAGAAGCTGTTGAAGAATTTCGCAATTTTATGTTTGATTATATTTACTGTTCGCCCCAGCTGACGGTTGAACATAACAAGGCAGAACACGTTGTTAGGACTCTTATGGATTTATATATGGAGTCTCCGCAGCTGTTGCCAAGAGAATATGGGGAACTGGCAGATCGTTTCGGATTGAAGCAGACTGTAGTCGATTTTGTGGGTGGACTGACAGATGCAGGAGCTGTGCAGCTATTTAATAAACATTACATTCCCATAATATAAACTTGTCGTAATGCTAAAATTATCTACCGTTAAAAAGAGGATTTTTTTGTTAAATATTGAATATAATAAATCAGATGGTATTCGAGGTGACAGGAGCAATAATTATGAGTGGTATGTTTGATGATTTTAAAGAGCAGGTTCGCTCCCAAGCTAATATCGTCGAGATAATTTCTGAATATGTACCGCTAAAAAAGCGCGGCGGCAGTTTTTGGGGCTGCTGCCCTTTCCACGGAGAAAAAACACCGTCCTTTTCCGTAACGCCGGACAAGAACTTTTTTTATTGTTATGGCTGTCATGTTGGCGGTGATGTTTTTACCTTTGTGATGAAAATGGAAAATTGCACGTTCCCAGAGGCTTTAAAGCTTCTGGCAAATAAATTGGGTATTGCTGTTCCTGAAAAGGAAAAGACTAAAGCTGAACTGGAACGTGAGAAACAGGCAAAACAGGTTATTGCCGCTAATGAACTTGCGACACGTTTTTTTCAGGCCTGTTTGACGAAGACTGATTATGGAATTAAAGCACAGGAGTATCTCACAGGACGCGGCATTACACCTGAGATTATCGAGCGGTTTTCAATCGGGGTGGCACTGCCGAACTATAACGCATTGCTTTCAGCACTTGGAAAACGTGGATGTAGTGCTGGACTGTTGGTGCAGGCCGGGCTGGCGGTAAATTATGACCGTGGGCCGATGGATAAGTTCCGTGGCAGAGTGATGATACCTATTCAGGATCCACGTGGTCATGTAGTTGGTTTCGGCGGTCGTATTTTAGAGCAAAATTCTCAACAGATGGCAAAATACATGAATACTGGTGAAACAGAGTGGTTTAACAAAAGAACTCTTCTGTTCGGGATGAATGTGGCTTTAAAGGAAATAAAGAAACGCAGGCAGGCCGTGATTGTTGAAGGTTATATGGATGCAATCAGTTTACATGCTGCTGGTATCGATTGGGCTGTTGCTTCAATGGGGACGGCTTTTGCGCAGGAGCAGGCTAAACTTTTAGCTCGTGCCGCTGATGAAGTAGTTTTTTCGTATGACAGCGACGCAGCTGGACAACGGGCCACTGTAAGGGCAGTAAGCATTGCTAAAGAAGCCGGGCTTAAAGTCAGAGTGCTCATAGTGCCTGATGGGAAAGATCCTGATGAATTTGTGCGTAAGCACGGTAAAGATGCTTATCTACGGCTGATTGAAACAGCTGTTTCAGGTATAGAATTTCAGATGCAGTATGTCATTTCTCAAAATAATGTTTCAAATTTAGCAGGAAAAGTTGAAGCTGTGTCGAATATACTACCATTCCTACTAGAGTGCAAAAATGAAATTGAGGTTGCACAGCATATCAAAACGCTGGCCCAACGTTTGACAATTGACGAAGGGCTCATCATGAGTGAATATCGTAAGCTAAGCCGTAAGAATGATCGTGGGGAAGCCGTGTCTAAATGGCAGATACAGCCCAACGTACTTTCAACTGAAGATTTAGCAGAGCAGCTTTTGCTTTACGTTATTTTAAAAAATACCGATTTGGCGCTTGTTTACAGAGATAAAATTGATAGTGTCGGTTTTATGTCAAAATTTCGCGGAGAAATCTATGAAGGATTGCTGAAGCAGCTTGATGCCGGCAGTAAGAGTGCTGCTGATAAGCTTTTTACAGAACTGTCAAATGAAGCGGCCACGGAGCTGGCGCAGATTATGACAAAAGATCTTGCGGAAGAAAACGGTGAAAAACTAGTAGATGATTGCCTGCGGCAGATGCGCAGGGGCGCTTTGGAACGAAGCTATGAAGAGCACCGTCTGCGCGCCGACGAATATGAACGTTTGGGGGATGACCGCTTTTTGCAGGAACTTGCGGAAAGCCAGAAAATTAAAGATGAAATCAAAAAATTATATTAAAAAACAACAGCAGATATTAAGCAACGAAAGGAGGGAACACCATGGCTAATACTAAAATTTCTGCCGACCAGGTAGAGGAATTATTACTTAAAGGCAAATCTCACGGCGGTGTTCTCACTTATCGTGAAATTATGGATTCTATGCAAAACGTAGAAGATATGACTCCGGACGATATGGACAGTATGTATGAGTTGATTGCCCAAAAAGGCATCGACGTAGTCGACGAAAACAGCGATGATGATGTACTGCCGGTCAACGATGATGATACGGAAGAAATCAATGAAGCAGAGCTGGCTAATCTCAGTGTGCCTGAAGGGGTAAGCATTGATGATCCGGTCAGGATGTATCTTAAGGAGATCGGCCGTGTACCGCTTTTGATCGGCGAAGATGAAATCAAGCTTGCTAAACGTATGGATAAGGGAAAACAGGCCGAAAGGCTGATGAATTCGTCATTGCCTGCAGCTTTGGTTCCTGCTTACAGCGGTAAAGAAAAAACTGCTACTCTGATCAAAAAAATCAAGAAGCATTTGGAACAGGAACATAAAAGCTGTGAACTGCGCAATGTTGAAAAAGTGCTTGGAATTATTGCGAGGGCGGCTGCAGCGGGTACTCCCTGTACATTGTCTGAATATCAGGATCTTATTGTTGAGTTTACTAAAGATGAGCGTTTGCATTTACAACGTATGATGCAGGAACACAATGTGATGATCCCAGACTGTGATAAAATGGTAGTCGATCGTCAGACCAGTGATAAAGAAGTACATGCGCTGTTTGAGATCAAGACTTTACTTGACGAGATCAAGCGCCGCTTACCAGAAGAAAATGATGCTGCTGTTTTTGATAGCTATATGACGTTGGAAGAAGATTACGGAAAACTTTTGGAAGAAGTTTTTGAAGAAGGAGAAGCCGCAAAACGATGTTTATCGGAAGCTAATCTTCGTTTGGTTGTCAGCATTGCAAAACGTTATGTTGGCCGGGGAATGCTCTTTTTAGACCTTATTCAGGAAGGTAACCTTGGTCTTATCAAAGCAGTAGAAAAATTTGATTATAATAAAGGCTTTAAATTCAGTACTTATGCCACTTGGTGGATTCGTCAGGCTATTACACGCGCTATTGCTGACCAGGCCCGCACCATTCGTATACCTGTGCATATGGTTGAAACAATCAATAAACTGATTCGCGTATCACGTCAACTGCTGCAGGAACTTGGGCGGGAACCTATGCCGGAAGAGATTGCAAAGGAAATGGATACTACTGTTGATCGTGTTCGTGAGATTATGAAAATCGCACAGGAACCGGTATCATTGGAAACTCCTATCGGTGAAGAAGAAGATTCGCATTTGGGGGATTTTATTGAAGATCATGATGCACCGGCACCAGCTGATGCTGCTTCGTTCACTTTATTGCGTGAGCAGTTGGAAGAAGTCTTGGAAACACTGACTGTGCGTGAAAAGAAGGTTTTAGAACTGCGTTTTGGTTTGGAAGACGGGCGTTCACGTACCCTGGAAGAAGTAGGGCAGCATTTTGGTGTAACCAGAGAACGTATTCGTCAAATCGAGGCCAAAGCTTTACGTAAGCTGCGTCATCCAAGCCGCAGTAAACGGTTAAAAGACTTCTTGGAATAATCGGTTTAGCTTGACAACTCGACCAAATTTGTTTAGAATATTACTGTTGACCATTGAGACAACGCATGGTACTATGGGCCTATAGCTCAGTGGTAGAGCCACCGGCTCATAACCGGTTGGTCGCTGGTTCGAACCCAGCTGGGCCCACCAAATAAAAAGTAAGCCGCAACCTTTGGTTGCGGCTTTTGTGTGTTTTTTTAATATTTAACAGCTCTTGGATAGTATTACTGATTAATCAAGATGGGCTGCATTATGTTTGATAAAAGTTCCTTTGTCAAGTTCTTTAAAAGCCTCATTTAGCTCTTCGCGCGTATTCATCACAATTGGTCCACCCCAAGATACAGGTTCTTTTAAAGGCTTAGCAGAACAGAACATAAAACGTAATTGTTTATCTGATTCAGCACTGACAGATATTTCATCGCCCTCACTAAAGAGCACGGCAGTTTTTTCTGGAATATTGGTGCCGTCTATTATAGCATTGCCTTCAATCAAAAAGATAAAAACATTATCCTCAGTTTTAGTTGGCAGTGTGATTGACTTGCCTGCCTGTAGTTCTACATCATAGATAGTTGCCTTGATATGAGGTGGTTCAACACCTTTTATAGAGTCATATTCACCTGCAAGCACATGTATTATAGCATTATCTGTTTTTTTACTGCCTATCATATTTCCGGTAATGTCAAAATAGGTTGGATCAGTCATTTTTTCTTTTTGGGGCAGGTTCAGCCAAAGCTGTACGCCAAGCATATGTTTGCTGGCCTGGGGCATTTCCTGGTGCATGATACCACTGCCGGCAGTCATCCATTGGCTTTCGCCGCTGCGGATTGTTCCTTTATTGCCTAAACTATCCTGGTGTGTCATTTCGCCTTGAACAAGATAAGAAATAGTTTCAATACCTCTATGAGGATGGATTGGAAAACCCTTAATGTAGTCGGTAGGATTATGTGAGTCAAAAGAATCCAGCATTAAAAACGGGTCATAGTCCATTACTGTATCGTGGCCAAGTACACGGACCAGATGTACGCCTGCGCCATCAATTGTACGTTGTCCTGTAGTTAATTTTTTTATTTTTCTTGTAGTCATAAAAATCAGTCCTTTCTTGTAAAAAAATAGCTTCATAAGAATTCCAATGATTTTCTTGAAGTTTAATTTTACTTTCTGAATTAATCATATTAAAGAAATATGAATTAAGCAATGCTAAAAAACTTGAAAAAAAGTTTAAAATAATTGTTTTTTAGAGGGAATGGCTTGTTTAGAAGCGTTATTACTCCTTATATCGAATCTAAAATGCTTTTTTACTAATTGTTTCGATTATATTTTGGAAAATGTTGATAATAGTTACTTTTAGAAAATGTTTTGAAAATAAAGTAAGAGGTTAACTTTATTGTCACACTTTTTTTAACGGATAGTGCTATAATTTACTACGTAAGACTGGAGGTTGATTATATGAGCAGTTTAAACAGGCAGTCTTTAGGTGAGGAAATAGCTAATGCCGTTTCACATGGCATCGGCGCACTGTTGGCTGTTCTTGGTACTGTTGTTTTGATCGTTTATGCATCCTATAACAGCAGTGTCAGCGGTATTGTCAGTGCGGCGATATATGGTTTTTGCCTGATTTTTCTTTATCTGATGTCTACAATATATCATGCTATAACAAACAGTACCGCGAAAAAGATTTTTCAGGTGCTTGATCATTGTTCGATTTTTCTTTTGATTTTAGGTAGTTATGTACCTATTTGTATTGTTTTATTACCGCCTGAGTTAGGTTGGAAGTTATTAGGGATAAATTTACTGCTGACAGTTGTAGGGATCACTCTCAATGCGATAAGTCTCAGCAGGTGGGAAAAACTGTCGTTGCTGATGTATGTGCTTATGGGATGGTCTGTTATTATTGCTTTGCCGTATTTGTGGAAAATGTTACCTGCAGATGGTCTAATGTTGTTAGTAAGTGGTGGATTAGCTTATACAATAGGAATTTTTTTCTATGCTGATAAAAAACATAAATTTATGCATTCAGTATGGCATTTATTTGTGATGACTGGCAGTGTTTTGCATTATTTTTTTGTGCTGTATTTTATTTTGTAAATAATAAAATACAGCACTAATATCAGGAGATGGTATAATAAAATCAGCGGGGTATAATATATTGGGGTGAAGATAATGAAGCAGCAGGATTATACTATAATTTTTGTAATTTTTCTTTATATTTTCGTGTTACGGCGTTTAAATTTCAATATCTCTGACAGCGGGGATATAGTAACGCTTTTATTATGTTTCTTTCTGGTATTTCGTAGTGCCTTTAGAATTTATAGTGATAAAAATAATTCGGATGAGAATCAAAAGTAAAATAAAAAGAATACCATATGGTATTCTTTTTATTTTATAATGCAGAGGAATTTAGGCAAGGGTTACAATGTACTGGTTGTTGTTTGCGCTATCTTGAATATAAATATTTCGATTATTTATTCTAGCTAACGTCAAATTGTCGCCTACAGTAGGCGACAGTGTTCCAACCACCACCGTAAATGTGCATGGAACTCCGTTATTACCAGTAGTGTAGGTACCGCTATAAGTGTTGCTATTAAAGGTTAAAGTGTCCATAACTATCATCTTCTTTCTGTTATTATTGTAGAATAGGGAGATTTTACGATGGTGGAAGTAATAGAGTTAATGATATATGAAATGTTTGAATTGCCAGATAGTTATTAAATAACTGAGCATATGTAATAAGAAAGCACTGTATAATTTTAAGAAGAAATGTCGGTTTAGGAATAACTAAAAAAATATCAATAAACCCCTGTCGTTTTAAAACGACAGGGGTTTATTGATATTTTTACTATATAAATTTTATTTTTGATCAGGGACTTTAAGTACAGCGCCTGTTGCTGCTGAAGAAACCAAGGCTGCATAGCGAGCTAAGTAACCGCTGGTTACTTTAGGAGGCGGGCATATCCACGCTTCACGACGTCTGGACAGTTCTTCGTTAGAAACTTTAACATTAAGTGTGCGGTTGGGAATATCGATTTCGATGATATCACCGTTTTGTATAAGTGCAATATTACCGCCTTCACGTGCTTCAGGGGAAATATGACCGATGCAGGCCCCGCGGGTCGCACCGGAAAAACGCCCATCCGTAAGGAGTGCCACATCTTTATCAAGTCCCATACCGGCCAGTACTGATGTGGGATTGAGCATTTCTCGCATACCTGGTCCGCCTTTGGGTCCCTCATAACGAATGACTACGACATCTCCTTTTTCTATTTGTTTACCGCAGATTGCCGCAATAGCTTCATCTTCGGAATCGTAGACTTTAGCAGGGCCAGAATGTACAAGCATTTCTTCGGCGACGGCACTTTCTTTGACTACGCTGCAGTCGGGGGGGCGATATTGCCTTTGAGTACAGCAATGCCGCCCGTTTTGCGATAAGGATTCTCAACGCTGTGAATAACATCAGGACGGGTGATAACAGCATCAATAAAATTTTCGCCCATAGTCTGACCTGTTACTGATTTTGCTCCCTTATGAATCAGGTCGAGTTTACTGAGTTCATGCATCACGGCATTGATTCCGCCAGCTTCATTAAGGTCAATGATATGATGGCTGCCACCAGGGCTAAGTTTAGTCAGATAAGGAGTTTTTTTGCTTATTTCATCAAATAATTCTAATGGTAATTCTAAGTCTGCTTCGTGGGCAATCGCGGGTAAATGTAAGGCAGTATTGGAAGAACCTCCGATTGCCATATCAACAGTTATGGCATTTTCGAAAGCGTCCATTGTCATAATATCACGCGGACACAGGTTTTGAGCAACAAGGTCCATGATTTTAGCACCTGCACGTTTGGCAAGAGCGATACGGGCACCCTGGTAAGCTGCTGGTATAGTACCGTTACCGGGTAAGCCCATACCAAGTACTTCAGTAAGGCAGTTCATAGTGTTAGCAGTGAACAGACCAGAACAGCTGCCGCAGCCTGGGCATGCGGCATGTTCGATGATGCTGAGTTCTGTTTTGTCGATTTTTCCTGCTTCAAAACGACCGGCGGCTTCAAAAACAGTGGAAACACTGATGTCGGTTCCGTTAAGACGTCCGGGAAGCATAGGCCCGCCGCTGACAACGATTGCGGGAATATTAAGACGTGCGGCTGCCATAAGCATACCCGGCACGATTTTATCACAGTTTGGAATGAGTACAAGACCGTCGAACGCGTGACCGTTAGCTACAGCTTCAATACTGTCGGCTACAAGTTCGCGGCTGGCGAGAGGATATTTCATACCGTTATGGCCCATGGCAATGCCATCGCAGATACCGATTGCAGGGAATTCGATTGGAGTTCCGCCAGCAGCTAAAATACCATGTTTAACAGCTTTGGCAATCTGGTCGAGGTGCATATGTCCGGGGATTATTTCGTTTTGGGCGTTAACTACGCCGATAAGCGGTTTTTTTAAGTCTTCTTCGGTGTAACCCATCGCATAAAATAAAGAGCGGTGAGCTGCTCTGGTTGAACCAAGCTTTACTTCTTCGCTACGCATAATTTTAATAACCTCTTTCCCTTAAATGTCTCTTTTATCTGTCTGTCTATCCAAGTATAAGGATATTAAAAAAATTTTACGGTATTTTACGAAAAATGTCAATTTAACAGATAATTGTGTAAGCCATGATTTCACCGTTTTTTTACAGGATAAGGGACTTTTTAGGTAGCCAAGGAACAGAAGATTATTATATAATATAAAAGCAACAGGTTTACATAATAAAATTTAAGTTAAGAGGTGTGATATATGAAAACAAAGATCACTGAGCTTTTAGGAATCAAGTATCCTATCATTCAGGGTGGCATGGCCTGGACTTCAGATGCAAATCTGGCAGCTGCTGTTTCCAATGCCGGCGGCGCTGGTATTATTGCTACAGGTGGCCGCACTGTAGAGTGGACCCGCGATGAAATCCGAAAAGCCAAAGATTTGACCGCTAAACCTTTCGGCGTCAATATCATGCTGATGGCTCCTAATATTGCAGAGATTATTGATGTGGTTTGTGAAGAAAAAGTTGCCTTTGTAACTTTGGGCGCTGGCAATCCTGTTCCTCATATCGAAAAATTTCATGCTGCAGAAATTAAAGTTATTCCTGTAGTTCCAAGTGTCAAATTGGCAAAGCGTGTTGAAGAAGCAGGTGTTGATGCCATGGTCATCGAAGGTATGGAGGGTGGCGGGCATATAGGTCAGCAAACTACTATGGCTTTAATGACAAACGTATTGCCGCTAATCAAAAAAGTACCGGTTTTGGTAGCAGGTGGTATTTCAGATGGACGTGGAATTGCGGCAGCGCTTATGATGGGGGCTGACGGTGTACAGATGGGATCACGTTTTATTCTGACGGACGAATGTCCTACCCATCCTAAAGCTAAAGAAGCCATTATTAAGGCTACTGATACTGATTCTGCTGTAACTGGTTTTTCGCGCAATAATGCTGTTCGTTGCCTGAAAAATGAGTTTACCAAAGAATATTTGGAAAAAGAATGCAGCGGTGCGCCGCAGCAGGAATTAAACGATTTTGCTACGGGAACTAACCGTTTAGGTGCGGTGGAAGGCGATATTGTCCACGGAGCTGTTTTAGTAGGGCAAAGTCTGAACGTTTTAAACGACATTCTGCCTTGTGCTGAAGTGATGGAAAGATTGATAGCTGAAGCAAGAGATACTTTAGCTAATGCGAAAAATATTGTGCTGTAAGCATAGTGGTTAATTGAAAACGCAGCCGGGGATGACTTCGGCTGCGTTTTATATATCTTAATGTTAAATAGTGGTATCGAAAATAGTTTGAATAAATAATGGCTCTATAGTATAATATTATGGTAAAAATATCTTGCGATTTGTAAGGTTTAAAGATTTAGGGGGAATATGACAATGTCCGGACATTCGAAATGGGCAAACATCAAACACAAAAAGGGTAAAGCTGACGCAGCACGCGGTCAGATTACTACCAAAATCGGCCGCGAGATTACGATTGCGGTAAGAATGGGGTGGCCCTGACCCTACCGGCAATATGAAATTGAAATTGGCTTTATCAAGCTAAGGCCAATAATGTTCCTAAAGATAACATTCAGCGCGCTATCCAAAAAGGGCAGGGTGCTGCAGATGCTTCTAATTATGAGGAAATTACTTACGAAGGTTATGGTCCTGCTGGTGTTGCTGTAATGGTAAGCACTTTGACTGATAACCGTAACCGTACTGCTGCCGATGTTCGTCACGTATTTTCTAAATACGGTGGGAACATGGGCGAGACTGGTTGTGTAAATTGGATGTTCAAACGCAAAGGCGTTTTTAGTATCGACAGTGAAGCCGGCTATACGGAAGATGATTTGATGTTGATAGCGTTAGAGGCAGGTGCTGAAGATGTTAAAGCTGAGGAAGAAGGTTTTGAGATAGTTACCGAGCCTGAGGATTTTGATGCTGTTGAAAAAGCTCTTGCTGATAATAATATCGAAGTCATGATGTCTGAGATCGCAATGCTCCCTGACACAATGGCAGAACTGTCTGACGAAGACGTTGTTAAAGTCAGGAAAATGCTTGAGGCATTGGAGGACTTAGACGATGTGCAGGATGTTTATACAAACGCAGACCTGCCGGAAGAAGACGAAGAATAAATTGTGCGACAGGCAGGCTCACCAAGGCCTGCCTGCTTTCTATCATAATCAGGAGGGAGCACGAAGAGATGCTGGCAATTGGAATTGACCCTGGTACTGCTATCTGCGGCTTTGGCCTGGTGGAAATGGTAGGGAATAAACTGACTCCTATCCATTATGGAGCTGTGTTTACGGATAAGGATATGCTGCCTGAACTCAGGTTGAAAAAAATCTACGATGAACTGAGCGTCTTATTGGATGAATATCGTCCGGATGTGATGAGTGTGGAACAATTGTTTTTTAACCGCAATGTAACGACAGCAATAAGCGTTGGTCAGGCTCGCGGTGTGGCACTTTTGACAGCAGCTAACCGCGGTATCCAGATCACGGAATTTACACCGATGCAGATCAAGCAGGCTGTTGTAGGTTATGGCGGCGCTAACAAAGAGCAGGTGACTTTTATGGTGCAGAAGCTCTTGAATATTCGTACAAAACCTAAACCAGATGATGTCGCTGATGCTTTGGCAGTGGCGATTTGCGGATTGCATACGGCAGCGACAAGACGATGGCAGGAGTTGAAGTAAATGATTGGATCAATTAAAGGAAAGGTGGCCTATCTGGCAAATGAATATTGTTTGTTGGAAACTAACAGCGGTGTTGGCTACAGGGTCTTTATGCCTGCGGCTCATTTGGGACAACTTGCTGTAGGAATGGAAGCTAGAGTGCACACTTATATGGCTGTGCGCGAGGATGCTATTTTACTGTTTGGCTTTCTGAATCAGGAATACTATAATTTATTTTTACTTCTTCTTGGGGTCAGCGGTGTTGGTCCTAAGGTTGCATTAGGCATTTTGTCTGCCGTTAAGCCGGATGATTTTTATCTGGCAGTGCAAAGCCGTGACCTTAAGGTTTTAACAAAGTTGCCAGGGATTGGTAAAAAGACCGCTGAACGGTTACTTTTAGAATTAAAAGATAAAGTAGGCGGTATAGGCGGTGACAGCGACAGCGGTTTTGCCGATACTGCATTTGGCGGCGGTAGTGCTGCTGTGGATGAAGCTATTGAAGCATTGTGTGCTTTAGGATACTCTAATTCGGAAATCATGCCTGCTTTAAAACAGATTCCGAATTATGCAGAACTTAGCAGTGAGGTAATTATTAAGCAGGCTCTCAAATTGTTTGCCGGGAGGAAATAATGCAGCCGGAAGAAAGAATTATTACCGGACAGGAGCAGGACGCCGATGTATGGCAATACAGCCTGCGTCCTCGCCGCCTGGCCGAATATATCGGGCAGAATCAGGTAAAACAGAATATGGAAGTATTCATCAAGGCTGCTGCCGACAGGAAAGAAGCGCTAGATCATGTGCTTTTATTTGGGCCGCCTGGTCTGGGGAAAACCACATTAGCAAATATTATTGCCAATGAATTGAATGTTAATATTCGTGTTACGTCAGGCCCTGCTATTGAACGACAGGGTGATCTGGCAGCGATTTTGACTAATTTAGGTGATAATGACGTGCTTTTTATTGACGAGATTCACCGCTTATCCAAAACAGTGGAAGAAATCTTGTACTCAGCCATGGAAGATTATGCTTTGGATATCATTATCGGTAAAGGCCCGAGTGCACGCAGCGTGCGGTTAGATTTGCCCAAATTTACGCTTATTGGTGCTACGACACGTTTAGGAGCCATTGCGGCTCCTTTACGTGATCGGTTTGGTGTACAGTGCCGGCTGGAATTTTATAAGCCTGATGAATTACAGTTTATTATTACACGTGCTGCTGAGATTTTAGGTGTTGAGATCGCTGCTGACGGAGCAGAGGAAATTGCACGCCGCAGTCGCGGAACTCCGCGTGTAGCGAATCGTTTGTTAAAGCGCGTGCGCGATTTTGCACAGGTGTCAGGTGCTGCGGTTATTACTGGACAAATGGCAGATGAAGCTTTAGCACGCTTAGAGGTTGATCGTTATGGCCTTGACCGCAATGATCGACGCATTCTTCAAACGATTGTTAAAACATTTTGCGGTGGCCCTGTTGGTATTGAAACCATTGCGGCTGCAGTAAGTGAGGAAACAGATACTATTGAGGATGTAATTGAGCCATATCTTATGCAACTGGGGCTGCTTCAGCGTACACCGCGGGGGCGGATTGCCACACGTGAAACGTATCGTTATTTGGGAGTGCCTTTCCAGGAAAAGGGATGATGTGATGAAACTGCTATTGCACGCCTGCTGCGGACCTTGTGCATGCTATCCTGCAGAGAAGCTGTTGGTTGACGGCAAGGCTTTTGATATTTTGTATTTTAATCCAAATATCCATCCATATAAGGAATTTAAACGGCGATTAAATGCTTTACGAGAGTTATGCGAGAAAAAACGTTATAAGCTGATTGTAGATAAAAGCTACCCTCTGGAAACTTGTGTGCAAGGGATGCTGGATGAACCTGTAATACGCTGCGCTTACTGCTACAGAGTGCGGATGCGTTATGCAGCTCAGTATGCCAAAGAAAATGGTTATGATGCTTTCTCAACGACTTTATTAGTCAGTCCGTATCAGAAGCATGAACTGATCATACAAATGGCTGAAGAAGCTGGGAAGGAATTTGATATCCCGTTTTACTATGAGGATTTTCGCAAAGGTTATCAGCGTGGTGTTGATATAAGCCTAGAGCTGGAGTTATATCGTCAGCCATACTGTGGCTGCGTATTCAGTGAAAGGGACCGTTATGAGAAGAAGCCTAAGGTAAAGTTAGACTAGTTTTAGAGAAGGGGGCGTCCTCATGAAAAAACTGCTGCTGCTTGTCGCATGGGTATTCTGTATCAATTGTGGCATAGTAATGGCTTCATCACCTGATATTGCTGTTGCTGTCGTACATGGTCAGTTTGCAGCTGAGCTTAGCTGTGAGGATGAACTGATGGTAAGAGTACCAGATACCGGAGAGGAAATGGTTTTGAAACCGGATAGGTATTTTGTAAATGCTGAGGGTGGTACTGTCAATTTGGGTGCGCAGAAGTTTGGCGCCAAAACGTTACGTTTTGTGGTAAAAGAAAATGGCAAGCCCATTGAAGTAAATAAAAAAGCTTACCGTGGCAGCTTTGAGGTACGTATTTCCGCTGACGGAAAGACTTTAGATGTGGTCAATGTACTGCCGTTAGAGCAGTATTTATATAGTGTTGTGGGCGAAGAAATACCTGTGATTTTCCCTGATGAGGCAATTAAGGCCCAGGCTGTAGCAGCAAGGTCGCTTGCTTATAACAGGCTTGGAAACCGCAGTCGTTTAGGTTATGATCTGAAAGCCAGTGAAGAAGGGCAGGATTATTATGGACTGACAACAGAAAAACAGGCTATTAATAAACTGGTCGATGTCACAGCGGGAATGGTAGTCACTTATAACGGGCAGCCAATTGAAGCTGTTTATCACCAAAGTGGTGGCGGGCAGACGGAAAACAGCCGCGATGTGTGGGGTAGATATGTACCTTATCTGCGCAGTGTGAAGGATTACGACTGGGATGCACCTATGTATAACTGGGAAAAAGCTTTGCCTGCAAGTGAGATCGAACGACGTTTATCGACGCGTGGATATGCTGTCGGCAAACTTGAAAGCATACGTTTATCACCGCTGGAAGGCAGTAGCAAAATGTTTGGAAATGATCGCACTGCCAGCGGACGGGTGCAGGAAATGCTATTCAGCGGCAGCGGCGGGACATTTCTTTTTACAGGACAGCAGGTGCAGGAAATATTAGGGCTCAACAGTACTTTTTTTGAAGTGGAAGTCAACCGTCCTGTACCAAATTCTATTGAGATTCCTATTGAAAATCCTTATGGAATAGAAATCGGCAGGAAGGAAGTCCCGATAAAAGTCAGCGAACGTAGTATTAGTTTTAAAGATATTTTAAAGGATCTGCATTTTGTCAGCGGTGAAAAAGGTGAGATGGTAACTTTTAAAGGTCGTGGGCAGGGGTCCGGACTGGGGCTTTCCCAGTGGGGAGCACGTGGGATGGCAAATAGTGCGCCGCCACGCAGCAGGGACTATTATAAAGAAATTTTAACTCATTATTATACAGATACCAGGGTTGAAAAAATTTACTGAAACCGGAGATTAAGATGCAGGTAAAAGATTTTACTTATGAATTGCCGCAGGAATTGATTGCGCAGTATCCGTTGGAACCGCGCGATCACTCAAGATTGCTTGTTGTAGATAAAAATACGGGAACAATAGAACACAGATATTTTTATGATTTATGTGAATATTTGCGGCATGATGATTTACTGGTTTTTAATGATACACGTGTTATTCCGGCACGTCTGCATGGCGTGAAGGATACTGGTGCAAGAGTTGAGGTATTTTTGCTGACTCGTTTAAACAGTACGGATTGGGAAGTTTTGGTTAAACCTGGTCGCAAACTGCGCGTTGGGGCAAAAATAAAATTTAGTGATGATTTGTCCTGTGATATTATTGCTGATACGGATTTTGGCGGAAGAATAGCGCGTTTTTATTATAATGGCGTATTCGAAGAGATTTTGGATCGTTTGGGTGAAACGCCGCTGCCTCCGTATATTACGGCACCACTGGAAGATAAGGAACGTTATCAAACAGTCTATTCAAGAGAGAATGGCAGTGCTGCAGCACCAACTGCCGGATTGCATTTTACCAAAGAACTTTTGCAAAAGATTAGGGATATTGGCTGCGAAGAGGTTTTTGTAACACTGCATGTTGGTCTTGGCACTTTTCGCCCTGTCAGTGTTGATGACATCAAAGATCATGTGATGCACAGAGAGTTTTACTCTGTTTCACCTGAAGCGGCTGAAGCTATTAATAAGGCTAAAGCTGAAGGTCGGCGTATCGTTGCTGTAGGAACTACTGCGGTACGTACTTTAGAAGCTGCGGGTGAAAGTGGTGTGATTAAAGCTGGCGGGAACTGGACAAATATCTTTATTTATCCTGGATATCGCTTTCGACTGGTAAATTCATTGATAACTAATTTTCATTTGCCGCAGAGCACGCTTTTGATGTTGGTATCAGCCCTGTCAACACGTGAGATTATGCTGTCGACTTATGCTGAAGCTGTACGCGAACATTATCGTTTCTTTTCTTTTGGTGACGCTATGTTTATTACTGATTTGAATAAATAATTTTTAGGAGAATTTATGCACGCAGTTACATATGAATTAATAAAAGAGTGCAGTCGGAGCGGCGCGCGATTAGGTAAATTACATACTCCGCACGGAACTTTTGATACGCCGATGTTTATGCCTGTTGGAACACAGGCGACCGTAAAAACATTAGCGCCAGAAGAATTATATGCTATGGGCAGTCAGGTTATTTTGTCTAACACTTATCATTTGTTTTTACGGCCTGGCCACGAATTGGTCAAGAAAGCCGGAGGTTTGCATAATTTTATGCGTTATGACCGGGGGATGCTGACAGACAGCGGTGGATTTCAGGTTTTCAGTTTGGGAGCCATGAGAAAAATCAAAGAAGAAGGTGTGACATTCAGGTCGCATATTGACGGTTCAAAAAAATTTCTGTCGCCAGAGATAGCCACAGAAGTACAGGAAGCATTAGGCGCCGATATAGCAATGGCTTTTGATGAATGCATTCCTTATCCGGCTGATTTTGATTATGCAAAAGAATCAACTCTGAGAACTACGCGTTGGGCCAAACGCTGTTTAGATATACACACCCGTGAAGACCAATCTATGTTTGGCATTGTTCAGGGTGGAATGTATCCGGAACTTCGAAAAATGAGTGCTGATCAGCTGACGGAAATGGATTTTGCTGGTTATGGAATCGGTGGACTGAGTGTTGGTGAACCTAAGCCGCTGATGTATGACATTTTAAACCAAACAACTGAGCATATGCCAAAGAATAAAGCCCGTTATCTAATGGGAGTTGGAACCCCAGACTGTATAGTAGAGGCAGTAAACCTGGGTGTCGATATGTTTGACTGTGTATTTCCAACAAGGGTAGCGCGTAACGGTACAGCAATGATTCCAGAAGGACGGCTGGTTGTACGGAATGCAGCATATGCTGAGGATTTTCGTCCTATTGATGAACGCTGCGGCTGTTATACTTGCCGTAATTTTTCACGGGCCTATATCAGGCATCTGTTTAAGGCAGAAGAGTTGTTTGCTCTGAGGCTGCTTACGATTCACAATCTACATTTTCTGCTTGATTTTACAAAGCAGATTCGTTCTGCTATTGCCAGTGATACTTTCCCTGAGCTGCGCGAAAGATTTTTAGAAAATTATCGAGGCTAAAACAGGATTTTTCGTTTTTATGGCGAATATAATCCCAGATAGGGGAGAATTATGAAGGAGGTGTTCCCATGCAAGGTGGAGATACTATGGCGATGATCAATGTGATCTGGCCGTTTATCTTAATGGGCGGTATCTTTTATTTTATGCTGTATCGTTCTCAGAAACAAGAACAACAAAAACGTCAGAGAATGCTTGATTCTTTGAAAAAAGGCGATAAAGTAGTGACTATTGGCGGTATGTTTGGTGTGATTACCGCTATCAGTGAAAAAAAGGTTACCTTGAAGCTGGCTGAAGACGTGGAAGTTGATTTTGCACGTTCCGCTATCAGTGCTTTTCAAGATCCCGTTAAGCAGGAAATGGCAGAAAAATAATGAAGAAACAACAATTGCGCAAGGAGTTAAAATCTTTGCGCAATCAGCTTTCTAGGGATCAGGTTGACCGCTGGAGCAAAGAAATCTGTGCAAATATTATGCTTTCGCCACAATATCGTCAGGCTGACGTCATTTTTGGTTATCTGGCATTCGGAAACGAACCGAATATAGACATTGTTTTAGAGCAGGCGAGACTCGCTGGTAAAACGGTTTGTATTCCGCAGATAATTTCAGAAACAGAGATTTGTGCGGTGCGGTTTGAAGGTTTTGGCCAGTTATCACTTGACCGTTACGGAATCCGCAGTGTTAGTGGTACAGATGTTGTGATAAATCCACATGAAATAGCTTTGGTATTGGTGCCTGGAGTTGGGTTTGCTAAAAATGGGAACCGAATAGGCATGGGTGCAGGTTATTATGACCGCTTCTTGGCACAGGTTGATAAAGCTGTGCTGATGGGTGTGACTTATAATGCCCTGTTATGCAGTAAAATACCAGTAGATTATTATGATAAACCGGTGCAGTATCTGGTTACTGAAACAAACGTTACTCTTTGTGAGTAGCTTGTTTATAAAAGTTTTGATGAACTTACTAAAGGGGGCAGCTAATTTTGAGATGGAATGAATTAGGCAAATTCTTGATTATCTCGTTGGCGATAATCGGGGGTTTCTGTGTTTATATTTCGCCTTTGTCAAATTCCATTAAACAGGGGCTTGATCTGCAGGGTGGTACACATGTTGTGCTTCAGGCTGTTGATACACCTGAGTTAAAGGTTGATGATGATGCAGTTAATCGTTCAGTGAAAATTATTGAACGCCGTGTCAATGAACTTGGATTGACTGAACCGGTTATACAGCGTCAGGGTAAGGATCGTATTATTGTTGAGCTTCCTGGAGTTAAAGATCCTGATAAAGCGATTGCGATGCTCGGACGTACCGCACTTTTGGAATTTAAAGATGTCAGCGGGAAAACTGTTCTGACAGGTAAAGACTTAAAGGATGCTAAAGCGCAAATTTCTCAGGGCAACCAGTCTGTTGTCGGTTTGGAGTTCAGTGATGAAGGCGGCAAAAAGTTTGCTGATCTTACCGCACGTAACATAGGTAAACCGATCGCTATTGTGTTAGATGGTGAAGTGCTTACCAATCCTGTAGTACAGGAAGCTATAACTGGCGGCAGAGCTCAAATCTCAGGATCACGTACTATGGAAGAGGCTGAGCATTTGGCTATTTTACTGCGTAGCGGTTCTTTGCCTGTGAAAATTGAGGTTATGGAAAATCGGACTGTTGGACCTACATTAGGTCAGGATTCTAAAGAAAAAAGTATTAAAGCTTTTGGAATCGGTGTTATCGGTGTTTTTGTATTTATGATTCTGTTTTACCGTTTATCAGGTATTGTAGCTTGTATTGCATTACTGCTTTATGTAATGATGCTGCTTTTAGTGATGCGGTATCTGAATGCGACGCTGACTCTGCCTGGTATAGCTGGTATCATCCTGTCTATTGGCATGGCAGTAGATGCTAATGTCTTGATTTTTGAACGATTTAAAGAAGAAATTCGCAATGGTAAAACTTTACGTTCAGCAATGGATGCAGGATTTAATCGTGCGTTTGTAACTATTTTTGACTCTAACGTAACGACTTTAATGGCTGCCGTTATTCTTTTCTATCTTGGTACTGGACCGATTAAAGGCTTTGCAGTAACATTGGCTATTGGTGTTATTTTGAGTATGTTCTCGGCTATTACTGTGACTAAATTTTTGCTGCGCTTTTTGATTTCAAGCAATTTCACTAAAAATCCCGCTTTCTTTGGCGTTTCTGCTCCGAAGGAGGTGAATAAATAATGTTTTCGATCGTAAAGAATTATAAAATTTTCTTTTCCATCACCATTATTTTTCTGTTGATCGGCTTTGGTTCTATTGTTACCCGTGGTTTTAATCTTGGAATTGATTTTACAGGCGGCAGTATTGTTGATTTGACTTTTGAAAATCCAGTCAATGTGGCACAGGTTCGGGATGTCCTGAAAGAACATGATATGGGCAATAGTATCATCCAACTGGAAAACAGTGATGGCAAAACTGAAGCCAACAGTGTATTGATTCGTACTGGTGTTGTGGAGGATACTGAATTAAGAGCTACGATGAATGATCTGCAAAGCAAGCTTGGAAATTATCAGATACAGCGTGTTGAGCAGGTTGGCGCTACAATCGGTTCAGAACTGGTACAGCAGGCGGCTATGGCAATAGTTCTTTCCTGGGTATTGATGATTGCTTATATTACCTTTAGGTTTGAGTTTAAATTTGCAATAGCGGCAATTATAGCACTTATTATTGATGTTTTGGTAGTATTGAGTTATTTCTCATTGTTCCAAATGGAAATGGATTCTTCGTTTGTTGCAGCACTGCTGACGGTAGTCGGTTATTCTGTTAACGGTACGATCGTTATTTTTGACCGTATTCGTGAAAATCTGAAAATACATCGACGCAGTGAAAGCCTGGGCGAGATGGTCGATAACAGCATTTGGCAGTGTATGACAAGGACAATTTATACTGTGGCAACATCATTGTTTGCTATAGTGTCAATCTTCCTTTTTGGCGGAGAGACTATACATAATTTTTCTTTCGCTATGCTGGTAGGTTTTGCCAGTGGTGCCTATACTTCGATTTTTCTGGCTGGTCCGATGTGGATGTTCTTGAAAAATAAGAAAATTGGCATTTGATGAGTAAATAAAATCCCCTGTGCAAAGCACAGGGGATTTTTCATTTATCTGTGAATAGTATTGTACTGATACAAAAATGAGATCTTTTTTCATAAAAATGCTTGATAGTACCCAGAAATAGATTTCGTTTTTTTGAAGCGTCTATTTAAATAGAGCGAAATAACCGTTGATAAAAATTCCAAGAACGATCAGAGGCAAAATATAAGTGACATAAAACCGCATCCATTTAGGAAATTTAAGACCGTTGCCGGTATCAGCTTCTTTGATAAAATTGTTCCAGCCCCAGCCATAACGCTGTGTGCAAAATAGCAGATAAACGAGGCTGCCTAATGGCAGTAGATTGTTGCTGATAAAGAAATCTTCTAAATCAAGGATACAGCTTCCAGGACCTAACGGCTGGATATGGCTCCAGACATTGAAACCAAGTATACAGGGCATAGAAAGCATTGTTATCAGCACTATATTGATATAAATAGTTTTACTGCGGCTCCAGCCAGTAAGATCGCGGATGCAGGCAGTTATATTTTCAAAGACTGCAATAACAGTAGAATAAGAGGCAAATATCATGAAGAGGAAGAATAATGCTCCCCAAAATTGACCCCATGGCATTGCGTTAAAAACGTTAGGTAAAGTTACAAAAAGGAGGTTAGGTCCGCTGTCCGGATTAACACCAAAACTAAAGCAGGCTGGAAAAATGATCAAGCCTGAAATAAGTGCTACGGCTGTATCCAAAATAGTGATAAATACTGCCTCGCCTGTTAGAGAACGTTCTTTGGCAATATAGCTTCCGAAGATAGCCAGAGCACCTATACCAAGGCTGAGTGTAAAGAAAGCCTGTCCCATAGCGGCGAAAATAACTTCGGAAACACCTTTTTCAAAGACTTTATTGAAATCAGGATAGAGGTAATATTTAAGACCAGCTTCCGCTCCTGGTAAGAACATGGAGTTTGCAGCTAAGGCTAACATGAGGATGAGCAGGCATAACATCATTGTTTTTGTGATTTTTTCTACACCGGCCTGTAAACCTAAAAGACAAACACCAAAACAAACCAGGACTGTCAGGACCATATTGAAAGTCATAGTCAGCGGATCACCAAGCAGGCTACCAAAAAGAGCGCCTACACCCTTAGCATCAAGCCCTGCGAAGTCACCAACAGCCATTTTATAAAAATAATACAGCATCCAACCAGCAACTGTTGTGTAGAACATCATCAGGATATAGTTGCCGGCAATAGCTCCGTATTTATAAAGGTGCCATTTAGTTCCTTTGGGTTCTAAAACATCAAATGAAAGTGCAGCGCTACGGCAGCTGGCACGGCCTACTGAAAATTCTGCTACCATGATAGGCAATCCTAGAATGAGCAGGAAAAATAGATAGATAAGTACGAAAGAGGCGCCTCCGTACATGCCTGTAATAAATGGAAAACGCCATACGTTACCAAGGCCGATAGCACAGCCAGCAGAAATAAGGATAAAGCCAAGTCGGGATGAGAAATTTTCACGTTCCATAGTAATAAAAGTCCTTTCACTCTGCATACACAGCATATGATAAAATAATAATTATAGTAAAAACAATTATACAAAAGAATCTGATTTTTGTAAATTGTTTGTGAACTTAGAATGAAATGAAAGTAAAAAGCATCTTGAATTTTCAAGATGCTTTTTTTGTAGAGGTAGTTCTTTTTCCTGTTAATAATAAACCTAACCAAGGAAGTTTACCTCCTAATTTAGTTATGATAATACTTGAGAGTACAGATAAAGTGACAAGAAGACAGTAGATCAAAAGAATTTTTTTGCTGGTCATAACAATTCCGCCAACGTGACAAAGCCTGCTGATGATATCCATCCAAAAGGGATGGATAAAGATAAACAATAAGCGAGTTTACTGATAAGAGATGAATAAACTTTCTGATAGGATTCGAAAGACTTGTTTTGGCAAAGACTGCACAGAAAAAAATCAGAGAACCTATTGTGTAAAGGAACCCCTGCAGACTTAATTGCTGAAGAGTGTTTACCAGAATGATCAGACTGGAATTATGATAAAAATAATAATAGTAATAACTGCCCCCGATAAACAAGAGCGTAAAGATGTAGAAGACACTTACTTTTGTGAAATGTCTGATAATAAATTTTATAAAAGTATTATAATAAACTGCTGCCAGGCCGCCTGACATAAAAATAAATAAATAATGCAGAGGCAGGTAATTTAGACGATAGTTAAAAAGGTTTTGTAAAAATACTGGTAAGTCAGTACTTTTAAGATTGGGATGACAGGTCCAGTAGTTGAAGACGATCTGCAGTAAGAACAGCAGTATAAAACCAAGTTTAAGACTGCTGTTTTGGAAAAAAGAAAATAATTTATGCCATAATGGGAAAGTAAAATAAAACCATAGCAGTATGACCATAAAATATAAGTGGTAGCAGGCTAAACCATAAAAGAGCAGGAAAAGGATATTTGCTGGCTGCCAGTTTATACATCCTGGCATAACAGCAGAAAAGTAAAGCAGATAAAACAGTGACCAGATAACATAGGGAAGTCCGACACTTTGCAGCCGTTTTTTTAAAAAAGGCAGATAAGCTATAGTAGTTTCTGGTCGGTATTGGCAGAATAAACCATAACCGGAGATAAAAAAGAATGCGGGAACACTATAGCGTGAAAGTATTTCCAGCAGCATATATAAGAAACTATTGGGATAAGGTGCTTCTAGGACAAAAGAACCAACGTGGATACCGATGACTCCAAGCATACAGATACCGCGCAGGTCGTCAATTATTTGATTGCGTTCCGGCATAAGATACTCCTTTTGAAAGTAGATTTATTGATTTATATATTATACTCTAAGCCTGCAGGGATGGCAAAGGAAAGTATGAACAAATAAAAAAACAGACTCGTAAGAGTCTGTTTTTAGGAGGTTATAAAACAATGTTTAAGGATTAACTGTTGCGCGGTAAACCTGTTTGCCATCTTTAAATCCAACTATAACAGCACTTTTTACTGCATCGTGGGAAGCGTCTAAAGAGGTTTTGCCTGTTACTGCCTGAAAATCTTTGGTAGCAGCTAATGCTTCTGCTACTTTTGCTGATTCATAGACACCTGCGCGTTTGATGCTGTCGGCTAAAAAGCATGGCTCCATCATAGCCAAGCACTGCGGGCGCGTCAGGTTTTTGCTTATAAGTTTTAGCATAAGTATTTACGAAAGCTTTGGAAGCTTCATTGGTAGAATCCGGGCTGTAATGGTTTGTGAAATAGGTATTGTTAAGAGATGATGCACCTGCTATTTCGACTAATTTAGGACTATCCCAACCGTCACCGCCGATAATAGGAACTGTAATACCTAGTTCACGGGCTTGCTTGCATATTTTACCTACTTCTTCATAATAACCAGGTACATAAATTACTTCAGGCTTTGCCGCAGCTATTTTTGTCAAAACAGCTTTAAAGTCCGAATCTTTTTGCAGATATGATTCTTCAATGACAACTGTACCGCCTTTTTCTGTATAAGCTTTTTTGAAAAATTCAGCCAGACCTTTGGCATAGTCACTGCTGTTATCAATGTAAACAGCAGCTTTTTGAAGCTTCAGTTCATTTAAAATAAAATTAGCACCGACAGTACCCTGAAACGGATCGATGAAGCAAACTCTGAAGGTATTTGGTTTTACCTTACCTGTTTTTTCATCTAAGGTTACTTTTGGATTAGTGGCTCCAACTGCAAGAAAAGGAACCTTAGCGGCTTCACTTACGTTAGAGGCAGCTATGGCACTGGAACTGGCAAATAATCCCATAACAACGGGAGCTTTATCCTGATTGACCAGTTTACTCATTGCATTAGCAGCTTCTGCAGGTTCAGATTTATTATCGGCAACGACCAGTTCAATTTTTTTGCCAAGCAGACCACCGGTATCATTTAGCTGCTGTACGGCAAGTTTGATTCCATTTGTAATGGATGTTCCGTAAGTAGCGTTATTACCTGTCAGCTCAGCAACAACGCCTATTTTAATAGTGTCTGCTTTCTTGTCGCTGCCTGTACTGCAGCCGCTGACTAAAACTGACATGGTTATAAGGGCACCGCCTATGGCCAGAGCCAGTTTTTTCTTAGTAAATTTCATGATAAATCCCCCTCATAAATAAATTAATAATTACGAAGAACAACAAGGTATTGTACTGGAGAGAAAAAGTCGAATTAAAAGCTTTGACTTCTCGAAGCTGCAGTACTGGAAAACAGTACGATAAAAGTACCTTGATACTATTCGATGAGATAATTGTACTTTGCAAAAAAGCAAAAAGCAAGAAAAACTTGATAAAGCATAAAAAATGAAGAAAAGTGTAAACAAAGGTATAGTTTCCATATCAGAATAGTATAATGAATTACCAGATTTACGGCAGGATTTAAATATTTAACAGCGAATTAAGATTTATAAAACAATATATATTCAAAGATGAAAGCAATATTTTAACAAGGGTGTGGAAGGTATGCAGTTAACAACAGTACAACTTGTGAGTATAGTTATAACACTGGTTTTAACGATTTTGCCAGGTATATATGCCGGTCGTAAAATAAAATCTGCTGATGACTATGCCTTAGGTGGACGCAGTGCCGGGATTGGTATGGTCGCAGGCAGTATTATAGGAACTATTGTTGGCGGTGCTGCTACCATAGGCACAGCACAGTTAGGCTTTCAGCTGGGACTAACCGCTTGGTGGTTTACTTTAGGATCTGGCATTGGGTTTATCATCATGGGACTGTTTTATGCCCGTCCGCTGCGTAATAGCGGTCTGATGACGATTTCTGAGTTTTTAGTTGTAAACTTCGGGAAGAAAGCTGGTCCGATAGCGAGTTTATCGGCTACGGCAGGTATATTTTTCAGTATTGTTGCAAGCATGCTTACGTCAATACATTTAATAGTGGGCCTTTTTCATGTAAGCCTGGTGGCTGCTGCGTCAATAATAATTGTTATTGTTGCGGCACTGGTTTTTTTTGGCGGTATCAACAGTTCTGGAATGGCTGGTATTTTTAAAATATTACTGGTTTTTGCAACTGTTTTTGTAGGAGGCATTCTTTCTTATAATGATTTGGGAGGATTGACGGGAATTCGTGAAAGTTTTCCTGCGTTTCCATGGCTCAGTCTTTTTGGTAAGGGCATTGAAGACAGTCTTTTTAGTTTATTTTCTATGGTGATTGGGGTTATTTCTACACAGACCTATGTACAGGCTCTGTTTTCGGCCAAGGATAGTGCAACGGCAGCAGCAGGCTGTGTCACAGCTGCATTGATTGTTATTCCTGTCGGGTTACCGTCAGTGATGATAGGTATGTATATGCACGCGATGCATCCGGAGATTAACGCTATTGATGCACTGCCGTTTTATCTATGTATATATTTGCCTGAATGGCTGGGGGGCATTGGTATTGCAGCATTGCTGCTGTCTTCGCTTGGTTCTATTTCTGGTCTTGCATTAGGAATTGGGACGATGATTTCACGAGATATTTTTAATGATTTATTCGGTCTTCGCGATGTAAAAAGATTATTGTGGATTAGTAGATTTTCAGTGCTGGCAGTTACATTTGGCGCAGTAATATTCGTTTTTCATTATCTTGATTCACTGGTTTTGCATTGGAATTATTTGTCAATGGCATTGCGGGGGGCAGGAATATTTTTACCATTGACATTTATTGTGTTTTTTAAAGGCTTAGTGCAAAAAGAGGCTGGCTTTGCCGCAATGATTGCTGGTATAATGGTAGCCTGCCTTTGGCCGTTTATTTTCCCGGATTCGGCAAATGCCTTATTCCCAAGCTTGGCTTTTAATTTGTTGTTTTTAGTACCGGGAGTATTATGGAGTTTATATAAAAATAAAGATAGGAGAGTTTGATGTTCAGCATCACTTTGCCGCTATTGGCAGGTGATGCTTTTGCTTGAGTAGCAGTGCATCCTTAAAGCAACTGGTGTTTGCCTATATCTGTTGTGGTATAATATATGGTATAAAATTAATAAAAAAATCGATGCTTTTTCGGAAGGAGGACTGTTGTGAGCGTAAATTTTACACATCTGCATGTCCATACTCAATACAGCCTGCTTGACGGTGCCGCAAAAATAAGTGATCTGGTTGCTTATGCTAAAGAAATCGGAATGAAGAGCCTGGCGATAACAGATCATGGTGTAATGTATGGTGTCGTTGATTTTTATCAGGAGGCAATGAAGCAGGGAATCAAGCCTGTTATAGGCTGTGAAGTATATTTGACAAATGGATCACGATTTGAAAAAACTAACCGTGATGGGATGTACCATTTGATTTTACTGGCAGAGAATGACGAAGGTTATCACAATCTGATGAAGCTGGTTTCACTTGGACATTTAGAAGGGTTTTACTATAAACCTAGAATTGATAAAGATATTCTAAGACAATACAGTAAAGGTATTATCTGCATGAGCGCATGCATTGCCGGTGAGATTCCTGTGCAAATACTGCGAGGCAATTTAGAAGGAGCTGAAAACAGTTTAAAGGATTATCTGGACATTTTCGGGAAAGACAATTTTTTTCTGGAAATTCAGGATCATGACCTTGAAGAAGAACATACTGTTAATACTGAACTGAAACGCCTGGCAAAAAAATATGATCTTGGTTTAGTGGCTACTAATGATTCTCATTATGTGAAGCGCGAAGATGCAGATGCACAGGATGTATTGCTGTGTATTCAGACAACAAGTACTGTAGATGATCCTAAAAGAATGAAATTTCCTAATGATCAATTTTATTTAAAAAGTGAAGCTGAGATGCGCGAAAAGTTCGGTGATTGTCCTGAAGCTTTAGAAAATACAGCGAAGATAGCAGAGCGCTGCAACGTGGAATTGAGTTTTGGTCATTTATTGCTGCCGGAATTCCCTATTCCAAATGGATTATCGGCAGAGGAATATTTGCGTAAGCTGTGTTTAGATGGGATGCCGGGGAGGTATCCTGAGCCGACGCAGCAGGTTTTAGATAGGCTGGAATATGAATTAGGTATTATCAATAAAATGGGCTATGACTGTTACTTTCTGATTGTTTGGGATTTTATAAGTTACAGCCGCAGAAATGACATACCTGTAGGACCTGGCCGCGGAAGTGCGGCAGGCAGTATTGTCGCTTATCTTTTAGGGATTACTAATATTGATCCGCTGAAATATGATTTGCTGTTTGAACGTTTCTTAAATCCTGAACGTGTAAGTATGCCTGATATAGATACAGATTTCTGTTATGAAAAAAGGCAGCAGGTTCTGGATTACATTATTAATCGTTATGGACAGGAGAAGGTTGCCCAGATCATAACTTTTGGTACCTTACAGGCTCGCGCGGCGGTTCGTGATGTTGGCAGAGCGTTGGAAATGCCTTACAGCATGGTGGATAATGTAGCAAAACTTATTCCGCGTGATTTGGGTATTACATTAGAGAGAGCGCTGGAGGCCAGTAATGAGCTGAGAAGTTTATATGAAAACGATGCGAACATCAAACGCCTGATTGATCTTGCTCAAAGCGTGGAAGGCATGCCGCGTAATTCAGGTACTCATGCGGCGGGAGTTGTTATTGCCCCGGATGATTTGAAAAAGTATGTGCCGCTGCAGTTGTCGAATGAAAATTTTATTACAACTGAATATGATAAAGATAAGATTGAAAGTCTCGGACTTTTAAAGATGGATCTTTTAGGGCTGCGTACTTTGACAGTAATTGGTGATGCAATCAAGTTTATTTATGAAACTACTGGTGATAAACTTGATATTGATAAAATTCCTCTTGATGATGAAGCAACGTGCAGCATGCTGAGAAAGGGCGATACTCAAGGGGTATTTCAGCTTGAATCAGGCGGAATGACGAAACTGGTTATGGATTTGGGACCGGAAAGTTTTGAAGATCTTATTCCTTTAGTTGCATTGTATCGTCCTGGACCATTAGGAACGGGAATGGTAGAAGATTTTATTGCAGGACGTCATGGTGAAAAAACTGCAGAGATGCTGCATCCTTTATTGGAACCGGTTTTAAAAGATACTTTTGGCGTTATTCTTTATCAGGAACAGGTTATGCAGATCACTTCCGTTCTGGCAGGCTTCAGCCTCGGGCAGGCAGATATTCTGCGGCGGGCTATGGGCAAGAAAAAGGCTAAGGAACTGGATTCTATGCGTGAAGCCTTTATTGATGGAGCTCAACAAAAACATGGTATCAGCCCGCAGCTGAGCAGTGAAATTTTTGCTCTCCTACAGCATTTTGCCGGTTATGGGTTCAATAAATCGCACTCTGCCGCGTACGCATTAGTTGCTTATCAGACTGCTTATCTTAAAGCACACTGGCCTGCAGAATTTATGGCAGCTTTTTTGACCAGTGTCATCAGTGACAGCGAAAAGCTGAGCTGGTATATAAGTGTGTGCCGCAGTATGGGGCTGAAGATTTTACCGCCGGATGTTAATGAAAGTGGCCGAAGCTTTTCTGTAAATAAAGACAGGGTTATCCGTTTTGGTTTAGCAGGTGTGAAAAATGTAGGTGAAAATGCGATCGGCAGCATTTTACAGGCACGTAAAGAGGGACCTTTTAAATCTTTGATGGATTTCTGTAAACGGGTGGATAATAGAGCTGTTAATAAACGAATGTTGGAAAATTTAATAAAATGTGGCGCGATGGATTCCTTTGGTTATAAACGTTCCGAGTTGTTAGCCGTTGCAGAACAGGCTATGGACATGGGCAGTAATTATCAAAAAGATTATCAGAGCGGACAGATGGGGCTATTTGGTGATGACAGTTTTGCTGATGTTAATGAGCTAAGAATACCTGAATTGGAAGAAATCCCCAAACGCACGATTTTGCAATATGAGAAGGAACTGATCGGTTTTTATGTAACCGGTAATCCTTTAGACGCTTATGTCGGTTCCTTGTATTATTACACTCCATTGCGTAAAATATCAGATGCCAGTGAAGTGCTTGACGGTAAATATTTCAGTGTTGCCGGCATAATTTCGGATTGCCGGATAAGAAATACGCGTCAGGGTGACAGTATGGCGATTTTAACATTAGAAGATTTTAACGGAAAGATGGAGATTGTGGTTTTTCCAAAAGTTTACCGTGACGCTGCCAGGCTGCTTTATCAGGAGAATGCAATCAGCGTGGAAGGAAAACTCAGTATCGATGAACGTGAACGAAAAATTCAGGCGTTAAAGATTAAACCTCTGCAGGAAGTGCCTCCTGATTTACATATAAAGATCATGAAAAAGGATGAAAATGGTATTGTCCAAAAAGGCTTAAAACAGATTTTTGAAAGTTTTTCGGGCGATACACCTGTCTATCTGCATCTGATAGATTCAGGAAAGATGATCAAAGTGGAGCGCTGCTTTTGGGTGGATGGGAAGAATGCCGGTGTTTACCAGGCTTTAGATGATTTATTGGGAGAAAATTGGTATTTAAAGGGGTGAAACCTTGTTGAAAAACAGGGTTTTGCTTGCCACAGTCAAGTAAAGAATGTTACAATAATAAATATGTAGTTAAAACCTTTGGCATAAATATAGAGGAGGGCTCACATGAATATCGTAGTATGTATCAAACAAGTTCCTGATACGGCAGAGGTAAAAATTAATCCTGAAACCAACACACTTATTCGCGATGGTGTTGAAAATATTATGAATCCTTTTGACCGTCAGGCATTGGAAACTGCCTTGATCCTTAAGGACACCAGCGGAGCGAAGGTTACCGTCGTTTCGATGGGACCGCCGCAGGCGACGGATATTTTGAAAGAGGCCATTGCGATGGGCGCTGACGACGCTGTTTTAATCAGTGACAGGGCTTTGGCTGGTTCTGATACTCTGGCTACAAGTGTTGCTTTAGCAGCTGCTGTACGTAAGGTAGGAGAGTGCGATTTGGTTTTATGCGGTAAACAGGCAATTGATGGTGATACTGCTCAAGTTGGACCTGAAATGGCCGAACATCTTGGCATTCCACAGGTTACCGGGGCTTTAAAAGTAGCGTTGGGAGCAGATGGAAGACTGCTTGTTGAACGAGAGAATGAAAGCAGCTGCCAGACTTTGGCTGTTACATTGCCGGCTGTAGTTACTGTTACTAAATCTGAAAAAGAACCTCGTTTTGCCAGTATCAAAGGAAAAATGAAAGCAAGAAAAGCAGAGATTCCCGTAATGGGTGCGGCTGAGTTGGAGATTGATCCGAAAGTGATAGGGTTATCAGGTTCTCCGACTAAAGTTTTGAAAATCTTCACCCCGTCCGTACCACAGATCGAAAGCGAAATAATCAATGAAGAAGATACAGACAAAGCTGTTGATATGCTGATCGAAAAATTGGTACAAGCGAAAATTATTACTCATTGAGGTGAATGAAGATGGCTATTTGTGTAGATAGAGAAAAATGTATCGGCTGTGAATCCTGTATAGCAGTATGCCCGGTTGGCGCGCTCAATATGGTTGACGGTAAGGCTAATATCGATCAGGACACCTGTATCGCCTGTGGCGCCTGCATAGGGGAATGCCCTGTTGAGGCAATTGAACGTGAAGAGATTGTCCGTGAGGTAAAGAATAAAGAAGGTAAAGATTTATGGGTCAATGTTGAATTAGAAGACGGAGAGCCTGTTGGTGTTGTTTATGAATTGCTTGGTGTCGGCGCCGAATTGGCGGCTAAAGCAGATCAGAAATGCTGCGCTGTTTTGATTTGTAAAGAAGCTGGCAGCTTGCCGCAGAAACTATTTGCAGCCGGTGCTGATATTGTTTATGTTGTCAGCGGACCTGAGTATGCAGAGTATAATACTGATATTTATACTAATGCTTTTTGTGAATTGGTTGAAACCTATAAACCAAATGCTGTTTTATGCGGAGCTACTGTAGATGGCCGAGATCTTGCTCCTCGTATCGCCGCACGTTTAGGCACAGGTCTTTGTGCTGATTGTACGGCATTGGATATCAATGGAGAACTGGTAGAATGGACACGTCCTGCTTTGGGCGGTAATATTCTGGCTACGATAATCTGTGATGAGCATCGTCCGCAGATGGGCACTGTACGTCCTAAGGTCTTTAAGGCAAAGGATGTCGATGCATCTAGAAGCGGCGAAATTGTAAATTATACTGTAAAAAATGCTGTTACATCTAAGGTAGAGTTGGTTCGCAAAGAGATTTTGGGGGCCAGTGGCGCTATTAAAATAGAAGATGCGGAGATTATTTGTTCAGGCGGTCGTGGATTAGGCAGCTGTGATAATTTCAAAATGCTTGAAGAATTGGCTGCTTTATTTGAACATGGCAGTGTTGGGGGGTCTCGCGCTGTTGTCGATGAAGGTTGGGTAGATCATGCGCATCAGGTTGGTCAATCTGGAAAAACTGTAACGCCTAAAATTTATTTTGCGTTTGGTATTTCCGGTGCTATACAGCATTTAGCTGGTATGTCTGCTTCTGATATTGTTATTGCCATTAATAAAGATGCCAATGCACCAATTTTCAAGGTTGCTCAATATGGTATCGTAGGCGATGCACGTGAAATTTTGCCCAAGCTGATCGCTAAAATCAAAGCTGTTAAAGAGGCTTAAGCTTTAAACTTGGAGGAAAAACCTGTGTGGAAGGTAGTATACATTGCGCAGACCGCTGAAGCGGCTGCCAGGATCAAAGAAGTATTAGCCGCGAACGGTTTTTTGACGCAGACTAAAACTACGAATTCCAAGCACGGTGGCGTATATGAAATCAGTGTGCCGCTTTCCGAAGCTGAAGATGCGTATGAGGTCATTTGCGAAAACAAGTTTCAGTTGTAATTCTAAGGAGGCCGGGCAATGAAGAAAACAAAAATCATTTGCACCGTTGGTCCCAGTACTGATAATATCCCGCTTTTAGTTTCTATGCTGAAAGCGGGAATGGATATGGCCCGCTTTAATTTTTCACATGGAAGCCATTCTGAACATGCCCAAAGATTGGGGCTTGTCAGAGAGGCGGCTGAAAAAGTCAATAAACCGATCGCTATGATTGCCGATACCCGGGGGCCTGAGATGCGCCTGGGTATTTTTGAACATGATAAAATTACGTTGCAGGAGGGCGAATCTTTTTGTCTGACAACGAAGGAGCAGATCGGTAATGAACAGATTGCTTCAGTTAATTATTCAGGTTTACCTGATGAATTAAAAGTAGGCGATGCTATTTTATTGGCTGATGGATTACTTTCTTTAGAGGTAGAACGCATCAACGGAACTGAAATCTATACGAAAGTAGTGCATGGTGGACAGCTGGGCTCACGTAAAAGAGTCGCCTGTCCGGGTGTGGAATTAAAACTGCCTTTTTTGTCTGAGCAGGATATAAAAGATATTACTTTTGCAATAGAACATGATATGGATTATATTGCAGCGTCTTTTGTACAAAAGGCAGAGGATGTTCTTGCGATTCGTAAGGTTTTAGAAGCCGCAGGATCGGGGATGGGGATTATTTCCAAAATTGAGAATCAGGCAGGTTTTACGCATATTGATGAAATCATAGAAGTTTCTGATGGCGTGATGGTTGCGCGTGGTGATTTGGGAGTAGAGATTCCCGCTGAATATGTTCCTTTGGTGCAGAAAGAAATTATCAGGCGCTGTAATAAGGCTGGTAAGCCTGTGATTACAGCTACGCAGATGCTGGAAAGCATGGTCAACAGTTATCGTGCAACCCGTGCAGAGGCCAGTGACATCGCTAATGCTATTTTTGATGGAACTGATGTTATTATGCTGAGCGGTGAAACTGCTTCAGGTTCATATCCGCTGGAAGCAGTTCAGACGATGGCCAAGATAGCATTGCGAACAGAAGAGGCATTGGATTATGCCGCTATTTTTAAAGGAAAAGGGATTAGTGATAAAATACATTCTACTGAGGCTATAAGTCATGCTACAGTGCAGATTGCACAGGAACTGGATGCAGACGCTATTGTTACGGTTACTGAATCTGGTTTTACGGCTCGAATGATTGCTAAATACAGGCCTAAGTGTTATGTTGTAGGCGTTTCACGGATACCTGCAAGGGTAAGGGCGATGCAGTTTTACTGGGGAGTAAGGCCGCTTTTGGGGCCTTCTAGTGATAATACTGATGAAATGATTGAGATATCATTGAAATGTGCACGTGAACACGGTTATGTCAAAGACGGTGACTCGGTTGTCATTACAGCTGGAGTTCCTGTCGGTAAACCAGGTTCAACGAATTTGATTAAGGTGGTTAATGTGGGAAATAAATTAGTAAGCGGTGTTGGTATAGGTAAACGTTCGGTTACAGGTAAAATATGCACTGCTGTTACATTGACAGATTTTAAAGAAAAGTTTAAACCTGGTGATGTTTTAGTAGTTGGAGTATTGCCGGATGAAGCGGCAGCTTATGCGTCTAAAGCAGCTGCTATTATTGCAGAGGAGGGTGGACTGACATCTTCAGTAGCCATCATAGCAATTAATTGTAGTATTCCTGTAGTTGTTGGCGCTGAAAATGCGCTTAACCTGCTTAAAGACGATATGGAAGTAACTGTGGATACTGTAAGCGGTATCGTTTATGAAGGTGCTATCAATATTTAATAGAGGATAGAGGTAGAGATGGCTGAAGAATCAACCAGGATAGTTCATGGTCCTACGTTTAAAAATCTTTTAGATAATGTAACTAAGCTGGAAAAACAGACACAGAAAAAAGACCTGTCTTCAGATGAGAAAAGTGTTCTGGCACAGGATCTGCTCAGTTGTCTTCTGGATGCGTTAGATATGCAGTCTGAGGCGGTTATGTCGCAAAGCGTCAAGGAACAGATGTCATTGACGATTGAGCGAATAGTACGCCGTTTTAAGCTTTTGGCAGAACAAGGAATAGCCTGCGAAGCCTGTTTGGAGAAATTAAAGAATTCCTGCATCTATTTCATGCGTGCTAAACATGAAATTTTAGCAAAAGAGATAGTAGCTGTTTTTCAGCCTGTTTTAGTGACAAATTCGCATCTGCGTGCAGAAGGCATACGTAAATTGGGTATGCTTGGCTGCCTGGCAATGAAAGATGGACTGCCGGAGGTAACGATACAGTGTGCGAATATAGTGGTTATTGTAAGCAATGAATTAACAGAAACAGATGCTGATTTGGAACAGGAATTGCTGCAGATGCTGCAGGATATGGCAGTTATGGCTGCTAGAATGCGTGATGAAGCCAGATTTTCTGCTATTGTATCCAAAGCTGTTGTACGTTACAGTGCAGAGAGTACTGTCTATGCCGGTTCTAAAATGGTAGAATTTTTGCTGACGCTATTTTTTACGGCTTCGGACAGACGTTATGTTAATGCATTACCAATGTTGCGTTGGATGAGTTTGTTATTGACCAATAATAAATCATTAACTGCAGGAGAATTACAGTATTTTGTGCGTGAATGGACACAGCTGATTGCACAGATTGCCCGGAGAAAATGGGAAAATGAGACCAGGCAGTTAATGGACGGATTATTTGTTTTTCTGGTGCGTGAAAAAGATTTTGCCTTAACGCGTAGTACGCTGATGAATATTGCCTTACATTTTCAAATGTATGCAGGCTGGGATGGTTTTGCTAACGCGTTTAAATTATATGCTCCGTGGCAGAATTTTATGCTGGTTTTACTTGATCAGGCTGTTTCCAGCAGGCGCAGTCAGCAGCAACGGGAACAAATAGGCAGTTTGGTGCTGCGTACTCAGCGGGATTTGATAACTGCTGTGGCGAGACTGACTATGCAGGAAGAAATGACTGTATACGGAGAGTGGCTGCAGTTTGGTTTATTTGCTGCTAAAAGTGAAAAAAATAAGATCAGAGTACGCAGACTGGTACAGTTAACAGTGGGCTATTGGGCTTCTCAGCAGCCGCGTACAAGCAGAGAACAGCTTAAACATTTACTATATGTCTTTGAACCAGATTTGGTAAAGGGAAAATATCTGGAGCTGTTGGAGAAAGTAAGATAGCTTAAATATCTGAATTGGTAAAAATAATAGTTAATAAAAAAGACGTTTTTCCTTGGAAAGACGTCTTTTTTATTTTCTCGTTCACTATTTTTTCACAAATATCATTAGAATGAGAGGGAGTATAGTGCAAGAATAAAAGAATACCTGAAAATAATGGAGGTGTAACAATGCAGTTGTACCGCTGGCGAGCACGCAGTATGGCAGGAAAACTTTACCAGGGAAGTTATTTAGCTGACAGTAAACAGGAAGTAGCAGCATTTTTACACGAAAATTATGATTATATTACTGGGATAGAAGAAGTACAAAGTTTCACTGTTAAAATAAGCCGTTTGTTTAATAGTGGTAAAGTTAATGACAAAGAACGCAGCCGTTTTTTTCAGCAATTGGCAGCCATGATTGGCAGCGGTATTCCGTTGTGCAGAGCATTGGAACTTTTAAAAACACGCTGCCCGGTTTCTTTAACAAATGTCTGCTGTTTATTGATTGCTGATTTACAAGCTGGAAAAGCGTTGTCTGCTGCGATGAAAAAACACGTACATATTTTTAGACCTGTTACTGTGTCAGTAATTGAGGCAGGAGAACAAGGGGGCATCTTACAGGAGATGTTGTCTGAACTGGCTGTTTATTTTGGGCAGAAGGAAGAAATAAACAGATTTTTAAAGAATATCTGCTTATATCCATGTTTGGTATTATCATTAGCTATAGTAACTGGTTGCTTATTTGTAGTTAAATTACTACCATTGTTTGCCGACTTATATCAGTCTTTTGACCTTGTTCCAACGTTGCCTTTACAGGTAATGATGTTTGTACGTGAAATTGCTGTTAAATATTGGCAGGCAGCAGCGTCTTTAAGTTTATTTATTTTATATTATTTATGGCAGCGAAGGTATAGTCTGCTGAAATGGTGCTTCTGCCTGCCTCTTATCGCAGGTTATCGACAGACGTTTTTGGAAATACGATTTTGCAAAATACTGTCGTTGCTTCTTAATAGTGGAATTTCGTTGCCGGTGTCGATAAAAACTGCTGCTGCTGGAAGTGCGGATAAAAAAATGACTGCAAAAGCAATGCTTTTTTCAGAAGCGATCGTTCGCGGCAGCGATATTACCAAGGCAGCAGCATTAGCTTCTCCGCTTTTTAGTTCACTGACCATAGAATTTTTAATCGTCGGAGAAAGTTCAGGGGCTTTAGCAACGATGCTTAAGGAAGCAGCATTATTACTGGAGCAGGATTTTACCGCAAGTTTAAAAAATTTTAAAGTTTTATTGGAACCTGTACTTTTAATTATTATATCGTTAGTGATTGGTGCTATGATTTTTACAGTAGCGTCACCTTTACTGACTTTTTTAACGGAAATACCTGAATACGAATGATGGAAGTGTTATGATGAATTTTTATAAAAATTTATGTGGAAGAAAAGGTTTCACTTTGATTGAACTGGTGGCTGTAACGGCTATGTTGGGTGTGTTGGCTGGAATGCTTCTGCCGTCTATTGATTCAGCTAATAAAAAAGCTAAAAATGCCAAACTGAAAAATGATCTTTTAACAGTGGACAGTGCGATTCAGTTATATAAAATGGAAAAGGGTAAATGCCCAGAAAAATTAGAAGATTTGGTGAGTGAATACATTGCCAGAAATAAAGGTTTTCAAGATGCTACTAATACTGTTTTTTCTTATGCCATTGCTGATAATGGACTGAATTACATCCTTAAAGGTAATGATGCCGAAGGAAAAGAAGTTGTTTCAGATGGCAGTAAGCAGTCGTAATAATTCTGGATTTACACTTGTTGAAATACTGCTTTATATCAGCTTTTATGGCTTAGTTATGGCATTATTGATTCCTTGTGCAGAGGGTATTATTAAAGTAGACAACCGTTTGGAGATGGAAGGGTTTTGTCAGCGACTGGCGGCGGAAGTAACTGCGTTGCAGCAGGCAGCTCTTTGGGGAGCGGGCTTACAGAATAAGTTGACTGTTGATTTAGACCAACAGTGTTATTATGTTTATCGCGAAGGTAAAATTGTAAAAAAAGTAAGGCTTCAGGAAATCGGGCAGGGAAGTCTGTATTTTTACAGTCCTAATACTTCAATAATACGCTTTTCTGCAGAAGGTGCACCGCAGGTTTATTTTTCGGTTTTAATAAAAAATAGACGGCAGCCACAGCTGGTAAAAAAGTTTGAAGTACAGCCTGTAACTGGAAGGGTCGTTGTAAGTGAAATTAAATAAGCAGGGATTTATGTTGATTGAGGTGATGCTGGTTTTACTGCTTGTCAGTATTACCTGCTGTTCATTATTGACAGGTTATAAGGCTTGCGTTTTAGCAATGCAGCAATATAATCGGCTGGAACTGGCATTTGAATTGTTGGAAGTAAGGAACGTGGAGGCGGCAGATGCTTTAGCGGCAGAGCAGGGGCTGTTTATTGAACGTAAGGAATTTATTGATAACTTGCAAATTAAACAGGAAATAATTACAGTCAGAGAATGCAGAAATCAAAAGGTGCTTGTTAATAAGGTGCGTTATGCATTGTCGGAATAAAGGATTTTTATTAGTCGAATTAAATTTGGCTTTAATATTTATTATAACGACGAGCCTGATGTTTGCAGGCGGGGTGCGACAGCTGCTGCAGGGCTGGCAGCGTATACAGTCTGACATTATGCTGCGGCGGGCTGCAAATTACAGTTTCTCATTACCTGAGAGAGAATTGTTTTTACATGCAGCAACAGTAACAATCAGTAATACAGGGTATAAAGGCAGCAGTAAAATAATTTGTCAGGATGTTTTTGGCAGTCGTCAGATAACATTTTATCTGAGTGGTAATATTTTATATCGTCAAACTAAAAGTAATTCTTTGAAAGGCGTTAATGTTTTGTCTTTAGCATCTGTAAAGATCGAAGAGTTTCGGGCAGAACGTTTGAATTACAGAGAATTGATGCTGACCATAAAAATCCAGGATACTAAAAGCGGAAGAAGGATAACCAGCAGTAAGGTACTGCTTTTAGGTAATGGAGTCATTGAAGGATGAAAATAAACAGATATAGCAGAGGCAGTGTAAGCATTGTTGTATTGTTGGCATGTGTTGTGTTGAGCGGAGCTGTTCAGGCATTATATTATTCGTTGCGCGAAGAAATTGAGGCTGAAAGCAAAATTGTTTTACATAATCAGCTGCAGGCTGCAACTGGTGATGTTATGAGTTGTGTGCTGAGAAAAGAGCAGAGTAGTAATCTGACAGAAAGCTTTAGGCTTGAAGAGCAAATGTTATATCCTGGTCAAAAAGTAATGCAGACAGAAGTTGTTTTAGAAAGAGCTGAAAGTCTGCCAGGGCGTAAAGTGAGTGTTATTTCAATAGCAGATGATATGCAAATAAGATTGGCAGAGGTTTGTTTACAGCCGCCGTTAGGACGCGGACAGGAGTTTTACGAAAATACTTTAACTGCTGGTCGTAAGATAAATGGTGATTTCAATAAGTATAATGATTTAATCTGTGTTGGTGAAGCAGGTGATATTTTAGAGACATTGGACATAGGCGCTTATAAAAAATGGAGCCACTATAGTTTTTTGACCGATGACGAATATCGCCAGTTGGGGTTTGGTAAGGGAATTTATTATAGTGATGATTTATATGGGGCAAGGTTACCTTGTATAGTGGAAGCATTAAAGGGGGATGCTTTCCTGATTTCCGAAAAGAATATTACTATAGAAAACAATTTACATTTGTTGGGAAGAGTAACGATAGTAGTTGGTGATAATCTGATTATTGGTGATAATGTGCAAATGGAGCGGGCGTTACTGATAGTGAAAAATAATTTAAGGATTGGTACTAATTGCAGAATAAAAGGGATTGTAGCAGCTGGAGGTGAAATAACTATTGGTGTTAATTTTTCACTGCAGCGTCGTGAGGATGTTTTGGAACCTTATTTTGCAGCGATGTATTTAGAATGAATATAAAAATAACCTTGCCTATGGCAAGGTTATTTTTATATTTAATTATATCTAAATTATTTTAATTCAATACTTTCACCTGGTGCTACAATTAAAACTTTAGATTTCGTGCTTTTTTCGACAGCTTCTTTAAATTTAACTGGATCCTGAGCAATCAAAGGCCATGTATTATAATGGATTGGAATTACATATTCAGCTTGTAAGAATTCGGCTGCAATAGCTGCGTCTTTTGGTCCCATTGTGAAATTATCACCAATGGGGAGAACTGCATAATTAAAGGCATCCAATCGTTGTAAAAGCTGCATATCGCCAAATAAAGCGGTATCGCCGGCAAAATAAAGTTTAGTACCATAGAAATCGACAATAAAACCGCAGGCATGTCCACCAGGAATGCCGCTGCCATGGAATGCTAAAGTAAGGCGCACTTTACCAAAAGGAAATTCGTGCGTCCCACCCAAATGCATAGCATGGTTTTCCACGCCGGCTTCACTAACAACTCCGCAAACCTCAGCCGTGGAAATAATTGTTGCATTGCACGCTTTAGCAAGCTCTATTGCACTGCCAAGATGGTCGAAATGGCCATGAGAAACAAAAATATATTCAACTTTAAGATCATTGATATCCTGGGTGCTGCCATCGAGATAAGGATCAAAAATAATAGTATGTCCTTCATGTGTCATAGTGAAACAAGCATGATTGATGAACTTAAAAGTAGTGGGCATAATTTATCAACTCCTTAAAAAATTCTTTATTTATATTATAACATAGAAGATGCGTATTTTTTGTGAAGAAGCTGAATAAAACTTTACAGTATCAGTAGAAATGGGGTAAAATTTAACTATCAATATATAATAAGCAGGAGAAGTGACGTGAACTTAAAAAAACAACAATTAATAGCTATTTCTTTGGCTTTTTGCTGTGCTGCGGTGATGCCGCTTCAGGCAGAAGCGAGGAAGAAAGAGAATAAAACCAATGAAACTCAGCCTGTAGTATCATCTGTACCGCAACCACGCAGTCAGAAGCAGGTATTGATACAGAATACCCCGACCGAATCGCGGCGTATTACAACGCCTAATCAATCTAAGGTACAGGTGCGTACTATTGCGGCAGCGCCGCAGTTGACTGCGAAAGAAGCTAAAAAGGCGGCTAAAGAGAAAGAAAAAGAAGCGAAAAAGAAGTCTAAAGAAAAAAATAAAACTAAGCAGCAAAAAAACGAGACTCCAATAATCAACAGAAATAATGATAAAGCAGGCAGTTCTGCCACCGCTCAAGGAACTTTGCCTAAGACGGTTGTAAGTCCTGCCTTGCCGGTCGGTTATCAGGAAATTGGTATTTTTGGAGAAGCGGTCGCCAGTAAATCTCAGGCTGTGGCTTTGCTAAAACAAAATAATCCGGATTTAAAATTGACCTGCAGTGCAGAAGAAATTGTTGATTTATACTGGCAGGAAGCCAGTCGCGAAGGAGTGCGCCAAGATCTTGCTTTTTGCCCAGGCTCTTGTAGAAACAGGTTTTTTCCGTTTTGGCGGCGATGTGAAGCCGGAACAGAATAATTTCTGTGGACTTGGTACTACAGGCGGCGGTGTAAAAAGGGGCACATTTTAAGACTCCTGAAATTGGTGTACGTGCACATATTCAGCATTTATTAGCCTATACTACGCAGAAGCATCCTTCGACGAAGATCGTTGATCCGCGTTATGATTTGGCTCATGCTATCAGATTAGAGCGTGGATTGTGTGATACCTGGTATAAGTTGAACGGTACCTGGGCCATGAGCCCTAATTATAGTGAAAAAATTATGGGAGTATGGCAGAGAATGCTGGGAATAGAAGCTGTAGAAACAAAATCTGAAAAATATAAAAATGAGCATGATAAAAAAGATAACAAGGTGAAAGAGGAAGTAAATACGACAGAAGATCAGCATAAAATGCGTGAACTTGTTGATGAACTGTTGAAGAAAAATAAATAATGTAAGTGCACAGTCAGGTGACTGTGCATTTTGCGTTTCTAAAATTTGAAGAGGTGAACATTTTATGCATATCGTTTTAGTAGAACCAGAAATTCCGGGTAATACGGGAAATATTGCACGTTTATGTGCAGCGACAGGTTGTCATTTGCATTTAGTGCGGCCGTTAGGATTTTCGGTCGAAGATAAATATTTAAAACGTGCTGGATTGGATTATTGGGACCTGGTAGATGTGCACTACTATGACAGCGTTTATGAAGTGCTGGAAAAGTATAAGGATAATGCTAAGTTTTTGCTGACAACAAAAGCACATAAGCGGTATACTGAAGTATGCTACGAAAAGGATAGCCTGTTGATTTTTGGTAAGGAAACGGCAGGATTACCTGAGAAACTGCGTATGGAATACGAAGACTGCTGTGTGCGTATCCCGATGATTGCTGAAGCAAGATCGCTTAACTTATCAAATTCAGTTGCTATCGTTGCTTATGAAGCTTTGCGGCAGCAGGATGATTTTGCCGGCTTGACAGTTTAATTATTTTGGAGGTGGGCTATGTTTGTTTTAAAAGAGTTTGAATTTGATGCGGCTCATTATTTACCAGAATATAATGGTAAATGCGAAAGACTGCATGGGCATACTTATAAATTAGTCGTGAAAGTAGAGGGAACTCCTGATAAGGAAGGCATGGTAATCGACTTTATCCGTCTTAAGAATATTGTCAAGGAAGAGGTTTTAAGTAAATTGGATCATGCCTGTCTTAATGATATTTTAAAGCAGCCTTCAGCAGAAAATATTTCTGTTTGGGTGTGGCAACGTTTACAAAAAATGCTGCAGGGGCCCAACTATAAGCTTTATGAAGTTGAAGTCTGGGAAACTAAAACCAGCGGCTGTATTTACCGAGGTGATCTATAATGAAGGATGTACAGGGTGAATTAGATCGTCGTAATATACCGTTGAAGCATGTTGGCATCAAAGATCTGCGCTGGCCGATAGCATTGAAAGATAAAGAAAGGGGAACGCAGAACACGGTCGCTACAGTAAGCCTGGCGGTTGATCTTCCTCATGATCTGCGCGGAACGCATATGAGTCGGTTTGTAGAGTGCCTGCAAACGCTAGGACCAGTGACATTAGGTTCTTTAGAAAATATTCTTGACCATTTGAAGGACCGGCTGCAGGCAGAAAAGGCTTTTCTGCAATTAAATTTTCCATATTTTATTTATAAAACGGCTCCTGTCAGCGGTCAGAGAGCACCGCTGGATATCGATTGTGTTTATACGGCTGAAAAGGATGAGCAGTTTTCATTGCGCATTTCTGCGGAGATTCCTATTCAAACCTTGTGCCCATGCTCGAAAGAGATCAGCGCTTATGGCGCTCATAACCAAAGAGCTTTGGCTAAATTGGAAATTAGATCTGCTGAAATGGTTTGGCTGGAAGAACTGGCTGCTATTGCTGATGCAGGAGCAAGCGCGCCTGTTTACGGTCTTTTGAAACGTCCTGATGAAAAGTTTGTAACTGAGCAGGCCTATGATAATCCGCGTTTTGTTGAAGACGCGGTCCGCGAAATTGCTTTGCGTCTGGAAGCCGATAAACGCATAATATGGTATAAAGCAACTGTGGAAAGCATTGAAAGTATCCATAATCATAACGCTTTTGCTTGTGTCGAAAAGGGTTGGAAGGACGTGGGGATATGATTCTGAAGCTGGAACCGCAAACACTGGCCAATGAATTCAGTCAATTGGGTATTCATCCTGCCAGTGAAGCGATTTTTGCATAAAAGTGAAATTGTTCCCTTAAAAATTTTGGATATCCGTACTCCTGCTGCCAATATTATCAAACAGGAAATGCTGGCTTGTGGTGGAGATTGTGCAATTCCAGCCGGGTGTGTAGTTTGTGCTGAAGAACGGGTAGATGTAATTCTTCTGGGAACATATAAACATTATGCTAGGCTGCTGGAAAAATTAACGCAGATGCCTTATTTTGGTATGGCAGGAATAAAAAGTGAATTGATGGCTATATTAGATGCGCCGATTCCTCAAACTATTTTATCTGACGGCAGGACACTGAATTATGATAAAATGTTGGTGATGGGTATTTTAAATATTACACCAGACTCGTTTTACGCAGGTTCGCGTGTGCCGCAGTTGGAACAGGTAGTGGAAAAGGCAGGCGAAATGCTTAGACAAGGGGCGGCTGTTTTAGACATTGGCGGGGAATCTACCCGCCCTGGCAGTGATGCCGTAACTGCAGACGAGGAACAAAAGCGCATTGTTCCTGTTATCAAGGCATTGAAAGAGCGTTATCCGGCTTGTGTTATTTCTATCGATACTTATCGTGCCTCGACGGCAGAGGCGGCTTTAGCAGCCGGCGCAGATATCATTAACGATGTTACTGCGATGGAAGGTGATGCTGCTATGTCTGACTTAGTTGTCGGCAGTAAAGTACCGATTATTTTAATGCACATGCGAGGCACGCCTAAAAATATGCAGCAAAACTGCGAGTATAAAAATGTAGTAACAGAGGTTGCAGCTTATTTGCTGCAACGGGCTAAAATCCTGGAAAACCGTGGCGTGGCAAAAGAAAAAATAATTTTTGATCCCGGCATTGGTTTTGCTAAAAATATTGAACAAAATCTGCAATTGATGCAGGGGCTGAAATCACTGACAGGTTTAGGCTATCCTGTATTGCTTGCTGCTTCACGCAAAAGTACTATTGAAGTGTACTCGGCGGAATTCCAGCAGAAGAACGCCTGGAAGGTACGATTGCTGCCAGTTGTCAGGCTGTGTATGCAGGAGCTCAAATGGTACGAGTGCATGATGTACAGGAAAATCTGCGGGCTATAAGGATGCTGGAGGCAATTTTATGTCCATCGCATATATAGCTTTAGGCAGTAATTTAGGTGATAAGGAAGCTAATCTCAGACAGGCTTTAAAAATGTTGTTGGTCAAAGGACTGCAAATAAGGTCTGTATCAAGCTTTTTTAAAACTGAACCTTATGGTGTGACAGATCAACCTGAATTTATTAACGCTGTTGCTTGTGTGAAAACTGATTTAGCACCAGAAAAGTTGCTGAAGCTGCTTTTGGATACTGAACTGGAAATGGGTCGGGTGCGATTACGGCATTGGGGTGAAAGAAATATAGATTTAGATTTACTTTTGTATGATGATCTGATCTATTATAGTGAAAAACTGGTACTGCCGCATCCTGATATGCAAAACAGACTTTTTGTACTGCAGCCGCTGTCAGAAATTGCTGCAGATAAAATACACCCTGTTTATAAAAAAAGTATTCAGAACCTTCTAAAATCTTTGACAGACGGAGATGAATGAGATGAATTGCTGCGCTAATTTAAGTAACCTGGTGATCTACCGAGCTCTGTTATCCGACCCGATCGTAAATGCTCTGCGCAGGCCTAAAGAATTTTTTGCGCCGGAACTGGAAGGTTTGCTGCTGGTTGCTGCTGAAGAAAAAGGCCTGACAGGGATTATTCCTTTGGAGTATTTGCTGTCGGCAATCGTGCATGAGCAGAATGTGTTTTCTGCTGTTGCCGAAAAAAATGACGGTAAAATTGGTGAAGGACTGGCAAGAGCTGCAGCGCATGATATTGTAATTATGCGCGAGTTCGTCGATGACGTTTTTAATCGTTATAAAAACCATCCACTGCTGGGAAACTATACGCCGACAGTGTTCAGGCCTTTGCCGGGACGCAGTAAGCTGGAAAAAATTTTACTGCATGCTGAAGGTGATGCAAACGGGCGGCAAGCTGTAGAAATTTTATGCAGTTATTATAATGACTATGGTTATGGCGCAATGCTGGACAACGGTGCCTTTGCCTGGAATGGCGAACTGGAATGCCTGTCTGGTACTAAAAACTATTCTGATATGACTTTTGATAAGCTGTATGGTTATGATTATCAGAAAGAAGAATTGATACGCAATACGGAAGCTTTTTTAGAAGGAAAGCCTGCTAATAATGTATTGCTTTTTGGCGATCGTGGTACTGGCAAATCATCATCTATCAAAGCTCTCGGCAATGCATTTTTTGAAAAAGGTCTGCGGATGGTTGAAGTAAAACGCCATGACTTTGCCGGATTGCCAAAGGTGATGCAGGAATTGAGCCGTTGGGGCAAAAAATTTATCGTTGTTTTAGATGATTTGTCTTTTGAAGAATTTGAAGTGGAATACAAAGCGTTAAAATCCATTTTAGATGGTGGGCTTGAAGTAAAACCTGATAATGTGTTGTTCTATGCTACTTCCAATCGCCGTAATATTATCAAGGAAGTGTGGCAGGATCAGAATATGAACGAGCTGCATAGCCGCGACAGTATTAACGAAAAAATTTCTCTGGCTGACCGTTTCGGTATAAAATTATTTTTTGATTCGATGGATCAGGAGCAGTATTTCCGTTTGTTGGAAAATAAAGCTGAAGCCGAAGGGCTGGATATTCCAAAAGAAGATCTGCGTGCTGCTGCGGTAAAGTGGGAAATGAGTCACACCGGGCGCAACGGCAGGATTGCGCGACAGTTGTTAGACTATCTGCACGGCAGATCTTAGGAGTATATAAAAATGATTGAACTCAGTAAAGATAAGATTATTGAACGTTTTCGAAGCTACGTCGCTTTGGATACGGCTTCTGATGATAAATCAGAAACTTCGCCCAGTACGGCAAAGCAGTTAAAGCTGGCAAAACTACTGAAGTCTGAACTTTCAGGTTTGGGTTTGGATGACGTAGCACTTACAGAATATGGTTACGTACTGGCTGCATTGCCGGCTAATACGAATGAAAAACTGCCTGTTATCGGGTTGCTTGCTCATATGGATACCAGTAATGAAGCATCGGGAGCGAATATCAAAATGCAGGTGCATTCTGCCTATGACGGCAGTGAGCTGGACCTTGGCAAAGGGGTTAAATTGAGCCCGAAGGAGTTTCCAGAATTAAAAAATTATCTGGGACAGGAAATTATAACCTCGGACGGTACGACTTTGCTGGGAGCCGACGACAAGGCTGGAGTATGCGCTATTGTTTCAGCCTGTGAGTATTTACTTGCACATCCGGAAATCAAGCATGGCAAGATACTTTTGGCGTTTACCCCTGACGAAGAAATAGGACGGGGAACGGAGCATTTTCCTCTGACAGATTTTAGTGCTGATTTTGCCTACACAGTTGACGGCGGCGCTGTTGGTGAATTGAATTATGAAACCTTTAATGCCTGCAATGCCACGGTGACATTTTATGGAGTTTCGGTACATCCTGGTTCTGCTAAAAATAAGATGCGCAACGCTGTGACGATGGCAGCCAAGTGGCAGATGCTGCTGCCTGCCGGCGAGTGTCCTGAATATACTGAGCTGTATGAAGGGTTTTATCACAGTCTGCGTATCAATGGCGGTACGGATAAAGTTGAGCTGGAAATGATTTTGCGCGATCATGACAGGAAGAAGCTGGAAGATCGTAAAACACTGCTGCTGCATATGGTGGATTGTCTGAATGCTGAATACGGCGCGGGCAGCGTTGTTTGTAAAATGGAAGATGTCTATTGTAATATGAAGGAATATATTATGCCTGTTTATGAAATAATTGAACGGGCTGAAAATGCAATGCGTGCAGCTGGAATCGAGCCGCATCTAGTACCGGTACGAGGTGGTACTGACGGTGCAAGGCTTTCAGAAATGGGGTTGCCATGTCCCAATATCTTTACCGGCGGGCATAATTTCCACGGGCGTTTTGAATATTTGCCGGTGCCTTCCCTGCTAAAATGTGTGGAAGTGCTGGTTAAACTGGTGCAAAAGTAGGCGGAATGATGGGCGCAGAGAAATAAAACAGAAAAACTGACATTTGCAGCTTTGCTGACGGCAGTATTTGCCGTTACGGCGCTGCTCTTTAAAGGTTTTGTTATTATACCTATACCATCAATAACGGAATTAAGGCCTGTTAATGCATTTCCTTTGATTTTTGGTCTGTTGTTTGGCAATTAGGAGCTGTTGCCTCGGCTTTCTGTATTCTTTTTCTTCAACTATTCCAATGAAATCGGTCAGTTGGCGATTTTGATACCCATGAGTATTTTAGCAGTAGCGATGCTGCTGAGCATGGCAAAATAATAAAACTCCCGTCTTGAATAAAGACGGAGTTTTATTATTTATTTACGCTTCATATTTTGCAGCAGGGCTTTATCTGCATCGCTGACACGGAAGGATTCACGACATTTCTGAAGGGCTTTGTTGTAAGTAAAGTCATCAAGTTCATTATTTTGAAAAAGTACCATTGTTTTAGCTCGCTGCTTGACGAAGCACAGCGATAAAGCCCAGGCTACGGCCATTTTTACGTAATAACCTTCGTGTCGTACATTGTTCAGTTCTTTCAGTGTACTGTCGATATATGTGTCATCATTGTAATAATTCATCAGCATTACAACAGCAAACCGCAGTTCATATTCTCTGGGAGAAGCAAGATATTGCTGCAGAAATTCGCGTCCCTGAGCCTGATTTTTTTTGAAAACTTTCAAACCGCCGCAGGTAACATCACAAACAGCCCAATTGTCGATGCGGGGAACAAAAATATTGAGATTTTCCAGCAGCTCAGTAAAATCAATTTTCAGTAAACCTAAAATCATACCGCATAAGGTTGCTTCTTCACTGTAGACAAAAGGTTCGTATAAGGCTTTCTGCAGATAAGTAGGGTAATCTCCATCCCGGAGGATTTCATTTGCCAGTTTTCTCAATACAGGGATACGGATGCCGATGATGTTATCGATACCGGGACAAAGGGCACTGTGAAATTTCTGATATTTGGTGTCCTGCAGGCTCAGCAGGTGTTCTCGTAATGCTTGCATGGTCAAACTTTTCCTTTCAACAGGCTTGATATGTTATAATTATAACGTATTTTTAAAAGCTTTGTAAATCTAGGAGGGTCTATGCTCAATATTGGTTGTCATTTATCGTCGGCAAAAGGCTATTTGCATATGGGAGAGGAGGCACTGGCTCTTGGTGCCAACACCTTTCAGTTTTTTACACGTAATCCACGCGGAGGCAGAGCCAAAGCGATCGATACAGAGGATATCAGGGCTTTACTGGCGCTGATGCGGGAGAATTCTTTTGCGCCGCTCCTGGCACATGCGCCTTATACACTCAATGCCTGTTCGGCAGATTCTAAAATAAGGGATTTTGCACGTATGGTAATGACTGAGGATTTGCAGTTGCTGGAGCTGCTGCCTGGTACAAGATATAATTTCCATCCTGGCAGTCATGTAAAACAGGGAGCAGAGCAGGGAATAATCATGATAGCAGAATTGCTGAATGAAATCCTGCGTCCTCAGCAGCAGACAATGGTGCTGCTGGAGACTATGGCTGGTAAAGGCAGTGAAGTTGGGCGAAACTTTACGGAACTGCGTTCGATTATCGACAGAGTGGAGTTGCAGGGAAAACTGGGGGTATGTCTGGATACCTGTCATGTTTTTGACGGCGGCTATGATATAGTTAATGATTTGGAAAGTGTTTTGGAGGAATTTGATAAAATTATTGGTTTGAAACGTCTTTTTAGCTGTTCATATCAATGACAGCCTGAATATTTTGGGCAGCCATAAGGACCGGCATGCAAAAATAGGTCAGGGGAACATTGGATTGGAAGCGCTCAGCGCTGTCACTAATCATCCTCAGCTGAAAGACTTGCCCTTTTATTTAGAAACACCGAATGAATTGCCTGGGTATAAAGCTGAGATAGCTTTATTGAGATCATTGTACAAGTGGTAATAAAAAACAGTCTGACGTTTAAACGTCAGACTGTTTTTTATTAAGAAGATCATTTTGCAGCAGCAACAGCCTTGTTGATGTCGGCAATAAGCGCTTCAACATCAATGCCGTGAGCGCCTGCTCCCTGGCCGATGGTTTCGTAATGAGCTGCCATGCAGCCAACACAGCCCAGACCATATTTAGCAAACACTTCCAAAATTTCAGGATGTTGTTGAACAGCATCAATGATGCCGGTATCTTTAGTAATGATATCCATGGATAAACCTCCTTTAACAGGTACTTTGATTTGTCAGAGAGACTTGTCTGTGTTAAAATTACAACAGATGCCTGTATGACTTCATGTATGGATATATTATAGCACAGAAAGTATAAAAATAAAGCTGTTAGTTGTGGCAGAATTGCAAAAGAAATGTGAGGGATGGATGATGGAAATGGAAGAGCATGCAGAAGAATATGAAACAAGTTTGAAAAGAGTGCAGGAAAGCCTGCAGGCTTATCCGGAACTGGAAATAAAAATATTGCCGGGATCAACACATACTGCGGAATTGGCGGCTCAGGCTTTGGGCACAACGCCGGGACAGATAGCCAAAACCTTGTGTTTTTTAGCTGATGGCAAGCCGATTTTGATTGTTGCCTGCGGCGATAAGAAAATAGACACAAAAAAATGGGGCCGTGCCATCGAAGCGAAAAAAATCAAAATGGCAGATGCGGAAACTGTAATGCAAATCACAGGTTTTGCGCCCGGAGGAGTATGTCCGTTTGCCTTGCGTCAGCAGGTTTCAGTTTATCTGGATAATAGTTTGAAAGAGTATGACATTACTTTTATTGCTGCAGGGACACCTCATTCAGCTTTGCCGATCAGTGCTGAAATGCTGGAAAAGGTAACTGGAGGTAGTTGGGTAGATGCAACTAAATAATAGCTGATTATTTTGGCAGAAGGTGAAAAAGTTCGCTTTTCTGCCATTTTATTTAAACTGTAAAATGAAGAAACTGTATAGATTTGTGGTATAATTTAGTTGTTGAAAATTTAATTTAGGAGAATTTTATGAGCGTTGATAATAAATTTTTAGTGCGTGATAAAATAACTTTAAAAGTAACAGGATTAGGAAGCAGCGGTGAAGGTGTGGGCAAGGCAGATGGATTTACGGTCTTTGCACATGGCGCCTTAGCAGATGAGACAGTAGAAGTAGAGCTGGAACAGGTGAAGAAAAATTATGCGTCAGGGAAAGTAACGGCCATTCTGGAAGCATCACCTGAGCGGGTAGAACCATTATGTCCTGTTTATGAAGCCTGCGGTGGTTGTCAGCTGCAGCATTTAAACTATACGGGGCAATTAAAGGCTAAAGAACAGCAGGTTCGCGATGCGCTTTTTCGGATCGGGCATTTACAGGAAGTCAAAGTTCTGCCGATCATCGGTGAAGAAGATCCATGGCATTATCGTAACAAAATGCAGTTCCCGGTTGCATTTGAAAATGGAATTTTGGAAATCGGATGTTATGCTGCGGCTACACATAAAGTAGTCGGCGTTGAAAACTGTCTGATCCAGAAGCAGCGTAACAATGACATTATTGCTGTTGTCCGTCAATGGATGCGGCAGTATGAAATCTCTGCTTATGATGAAAAAACAGGTAAGGGCGTAGTCCGCCATGTTATGGGCAGGGTTGGTGTTAACACTGGTGAGGTTATGGCAGTTATCATTACTGCCGGTTACGATATTCCACATGGCAAAGAGCTGGTCAAAATGCTGCGTGATGCTGTTCCGGGCTTGAAAAGTGTAGTGCAGAATATCAACAAAAAACAGACCAATATCGTGATGGGTAATAAAACACGCTTATTATATGGTAAAACGACGATCAAAGACCGTTTGGGAACTTTAAAATTCAATATTTCTGCGCAGTCGTTTTTTCAGGTAAACAGTGCCCAGGCTGAAAAGCTTTATAACAAAGCGATTGAATTTGCGGCTTTGAGCGGTGGTGAAACCGTTGTTGACTGTTACTGCGGAACCGGTACAATTTCTCTGTATTTGGCAAAACATTCCCAAAAAGTTTATGGGATTGAGATTATAGCTTCTGCTATTGAAGATGCAAAACGTAATGCTGAAGATAATCGCTGTGATAATGCTGAATTTATTTTAGGGGATGCTGCTGTTAAAATGCAGGAACTGGTAGAACAGGGTGTGCGTCCCGAAGTTGTGCTGCTTGATCCGCCTCGTGCTGGCTGCGAAGAAAAAGTGCTGGCTGCTATTGCGCAGGTCATGCCACAGCGTATAGTTTATGTTTCCTGTAATCCGGCTTCGCTTGCCCGCGATTTGGCTTATCTGGAACAGAACGGTTATCAGGCTGAAGTTGCCCAGCCGGTAGATATGTTCCCGATGACGCATCATGTAGAGACTGTTGTATTGATGACAATAGTAAAAAAATAAAATTATGGAGCCCGGTTGCCAGGCACTGCAATTTACGCAGAGCGGAGAGCAATGGATTGATTAAGTAGATTGTATTGTAGACAAGGAGCAGTAACAGATATGAAGATTTCTAAGAAGGATGCTTTGTCATGGTTTGAATTTTTTGCACAATTGCCTGCAGGGGAACAGCTTCTGGTTAAACAGCAGGAAATTGTTTATGCCACATTCGCACAGATTGAGGCAGTTGTTATAAAAAGAAAAGAAGAGCTTATGGAACAAATTCCCGGTTTGAAAACATTAAAGGACAGAACACTTTTTGTGGGACCAGATGAAAAATTTCCTGATGGGTGCCGTTCATGTCTGTTGGGCAGCGGGCTGACAGCTATCAGAAAAACCAATAAATGCAATCTGCAGTGCAGGTTTTGCTATAATTATGGCGAGCTGGATGCTATTGAACCGGTAGGCGAGGGGATTTGGGTCATTGGCGGGACCAAGTTTTATGAAAATGACATTGATCTGTTGTTGGAAATCCATAAAAAACCTACAGGGGTTGCCTATGTATATTTAGAACCTTTTATGGAAATCGAGAAATATTATAATATTATTCAAAAATTTAACAAGGCTGGTATTTATCAGCATCTATATACTAACGGCACTCTGGCTACGGAAACAACGCTTAAAGCATTGGGGGAGGCTGGCCTGAATGAGCTTAGATTTAATTTAGGAGCTTCCGGTTGTGCTGATAAGGTCATTGAAAATATTGGCATAGCAAAAAAGTATATCAAAAAAGTCGGCATTGAAACGCCTATGACCAATGAGTTTTTTGAAAAATTCTTTTTGAAAAAACAGGCTGTTTTGGACACGGGATTAGATTTTATTAATTGTGCGGAGCTGCATTTGAATCCCAATAATATTGAGAATTATTGGGGTGAAAAAATGTATATTGCCCGCCATGGATATATATCACCAATCTGGAGTCGCGAACTGACACTCAGATTTATGGCAGCCGCAGCAAAAGAGAAATGGAATTTGGTTGTACATGATTGCTCTAATGATACCAAGTTTGCCAGAGCTTTGAATTTAGGTACCAAAGAGGGTAAATGGTTCGGGGCCAGCAGTTATACGTCTGAATTTTTAGAGATCCCCTATGCCGTATTTTTGCCGGTCCTGCGTGATGAAGAATTTCATTTTTTAGTTGAAGAAGAGCTGCCAAGCGGCTATAATCCGGGAGAGATGCTTTTCTAAGAAAGAGTGGCATAATGGCAAATATTATAGAAATAAATGACATTTCTGCTCCTGAACTGGAAGTATTCACAAAATTGACTGAAAAGCAGCTGCGCCATAAGCTGGAACCGGAAAAGGGCATCTTTATCGCTGAAAGCGGCAAAGTTATAGAGTTGGCGCTTGCTGCTGGCTGTGAGCCGATTTCCTTGTTGATGGAGCGCAGACATATCACGGGACAGGCCCAAAATATTCTTGCTCGGTATGAGGATGTTACAGTCTATACCGGGGACAGGGATGTGCTGGCTGGACTGACAGGATATAAGCTGACCCGCGGTATCCTGTGTGCTATGCGTAGGCCCAGGCTGCCTTCAGTACAGCAGATATGTTTTCAAGCCAGGCGGGTGGCGGTATTGGATAATATCACGGATGCAGCCAACATAGGAGGAATATTCCGATCGGCAGCGGCGTTAGGTGTTGATGCGGTACTTGTGATGCGCTCCTGCTGTGATCCTTTATGCAGAAAAGCAGTACGTGTCAGTATGGGAACGGTATTTCAGATACCTTGGACTTATATAGAAAACAATGTCAAAGAGCTGGGAGAATGGGGCTTTAAAACAGCTGCAATGGCTTTGTGTGAGCATGCTGTCAGTATAGATGATCAGGCGCTGATGGCAGAGGGCAGGCTGGCTTTGGTTTTTGGTACAGAGGGCTACGGCTTATCTCAGTCTGCGATTGATGCGTGCGATTATGTTGTGAAGATCCCTATGGAGTACAATGTGGACTCACTTAATGTAGCTGCTGCAAGCGCTGTGGCGTTTTGGCAATTGCGATGTCAACAATAAATTGGAAAAAAGATTCTTTGGAATTATTTGAATACTTAATTTATGCAAACTTGTTAAACGGCCAAAGTTGATTTGTGTTGTGTAAAAGGTGGTAATTATGGATTATAAAGTTTTAGATATGGAAAAGTATTATCGTAAGGATATTTACAGGCATTTTACGATGGACTGTAAATGTTCGGTTATGATTACATCCAAGATCGATGTTAGTGAACTTGTTGCATATTCAAAACAAACTGGAACTAAATTTTATATCAATTTTCTGTATGTCCTGACCAAGGCGCTGAATACCAGAGATGACTACAAAATGCGGTATTTGTATCAGGAAGATAAGTTAGTCGTATTTGATAAAATCAACACTGCGCATTATGTTTTCCACGAGGATACGGAGACTTTTACAGTAGTTTATACAGAGTTCAGCGAAGATTACCAGGCTTTTTATGACAGATGCTGCGCTGATATGGAAAAGGCTAAACAGACCCGCAGTTATGGTCTGGACGGCAGTAAATTAAACTATTTTGATGCTTCCTATATTTCCTGGTTGTCATATGAAGCACTACATGTAGAACTGCCTGACGGACATCTGCATTTCCCTCCGATTATAAACTGGGGAAAATATCACAGTGAAAATGGCAGATTGCTGATGCCTGTAACGGTGAGAATGAATCATGCGGTCGCTGATGGTTATATAGTTTCTAAAGCATTTCTATTGCTTGAGAAAGAAATTGAAAGATTAGTCGAAAACTAAACTGCTGGATTAGAACCATTGTTTCACGCTGCTTTCAGAAAATTTTAGTTTACTTAAAATGCAGAGACTTGATACAAGTGCTCTGATAATATAAGGCTTATTTGTAAAGCAGGAAAAGAGGCGTTAGTATGTGGTTTGTTTTTGCAGTACTTTCGGCGATTTTTGCCGCAATTACTTCTATTTTGGCAAAAATCGGCATCGAAGGTGTTAATTCTAATCTGGCTACGGCAATCAGGACTGTTGTTGTAGTACTTATGGCCTGGGGTATAGTTGCGTTAACTAATGCCCAAAGCGGGATAGCCGAAATAAGTAAACGCAGCTGGATTTTTTTGACTCTTTCTGGATTAGCAACGGGAGCATCGTGGCTATGTTATTTTAAAGCGCTGCAGCTTGGCGATGCTTCGAAAGTAGTTTCGGTGGATAAATTCAGTATAGTCATCACTTTGGTGATGGCAGCGGTATTTTTACATGAACAATTTACTGTAAAAACAATTATCGGCTCTGTCCTTATTACTTTGGGAACTTTTGTTATGATTTTATAAATAGTTACAGGGCAGATGTATAGAATAATTAAGAATAAATCATAAATACAGAGGGGTAGGCAGATGATAACAAGGCAAAAATACCAGGATTATATCAATGTGCTGAAAGAGGAATTGATTCCGGCGATGGGGTGCACTGAGCCGATTGCTATTGCTTATGCCGGAGCTATTGCCAGAGAGCATTTAGGCTGTTTGCCAGAACGGGTAGAGATCGAGGTCAGCGGCAATATCATCAAGAATGTAAAAAGTGTTATTGTACCGAATACAGGAGGTCTGCGCGGCATTGAAGTGGCAGCGGCAGCAGGTATTGTGGCAGGAGATGCCGCGAAGGAGCTTAAAGTTATTTCGGGAAGTGAGTACAGAAGCAGTTGCCGTAATTCATAAATTTTTAGAAAGCACACCAATAACAGTTAATTTTTCTGATAGTAAAAAAATCTTTGATATAATGATCACTGTTTATGGTAATGGCCATTCTGCTTATGTACGCATCTGTGAGTTTCATACAAATATAGTGGAAATAAGAGAAGATGATAAATATGTGCTGCAGAAAGATATTGCAGTCGAAGACAGTTTGGGCTTTACAGATCGTGGATTTATGAATGTACAGGAGATTATTGAATTTGCTGATACTGCAAGAATAGAAGATGTTAAGGATATTCTTGATCTTCAGATCGAATGTAATGTTAATATTTCCGAGGAAGGCTTGGCTGGCGATTATGGAGCTAATATCGGTAAGGTCCTTTTAAAGACTTATGGAACGGATGACGTAAAAATAAGAGCTAAAGCCAAAGCAGCTGCCGGTTCTGACGCCAGAATGAACGGCTGCGAGATGCCAGTCGTGATCAATTCCGGCAGTGGTAATCAGGGGATTACTGCCTCCATACCAGTTATAGAGTATGCTAAGGAGTTGGGTGTTTCTGACGAGAAACGTTATAGGGCCTTGCTGGTATCTAATCTGATCACGATCCATTTGAAGTCAGGTATCGGCAGGCTGTCGGCTTACTGCGGTGCAGTCAGTGCCGGCTGTGCCAGTGGTGCCGGTATTGCGTATCTGTATGGAGGCGGTGTTGATGAAGTTTCTCACACGATCGTCAATTCTCTGGCAATAACTTCCGGTATTATCTGCGACGGCGCTAAAGCTTCGTGCGCTGCTAAAATAGCTACGGCTATCGATGCAGGTATATTAGGTTATCATATGTATAAAGAAGGGCAGCAATTTTACGGAGGCGATGGTATCGTCAGCAAAGGTGTTGAGAACACTATAAAAAATGTGGGGCAGCTGGCTAAAGAGGGAATGGCTACTACTGATCAGGAAATTTTGAAGATTATGACGAAAACACAGAGTATTTAAGCGTAGCTGAAACAGTCCGCTCAAAGGATAGTGATAATATGCAGATAAAAAAGAAATATATTTATATCGCTTTGGGACTGTGGGCGCTTGTGACAGTTACTTATTTTACTTTGTGTAAAATAGCCAGTGATCAGGCTATGCTTATTTTTAATAAAACTATGTCTGCTCAAAAAGTGCTCAAAGGCTCGGTGACGCTTGGCAGTATTGATGCCGACATTTGGGGGCGGGTAGAATTTCAGAATCTTGTCTGGCTTGACATTGACGGTCAGCCTATCGTACATGTGCCGCAGGGACGTTTCAAGGTGCGGACATGGGATATTATTACCAGAAGTATCAGTACATCTACTATTAAGGAACTGGAATTGGACAACGCTTTGTTTGCCGTAAGATTCAACAGAAAGATGCAGTTGGATATTTTTGAGCAGGCACAGGCCAAAAGAGTTATTGACCGGGCTGAACAAAAGGAAGCTGTTTTGTCAGGAAACGAAACAGCAGCTGAACTTGAACATATAGCGCAGGAAAAGATCGTAGTAAAGGAAAGGCATCCTGGAGACAGGCATGAATTGAATCTGGATTTAGAAAATAAGCGGCTGAAAATGCGTGTTGTTTTTAATAACTGTACCTTAACTGCCGGTTATCATAACCGTTATTTTGTACTGAATGAAGTTAATGCAATAATTGATATTGATACGCAGAAAAAGCTTACGATTGATTTTGTGACTGGAAAATTTGGCGGCACTATGGTTGGCGATGGGGTGGAAATAAAAGGAAACATCAATTTAGCGCAGCAGATTCCTCATTACGACCTGCATTTGGAGCTTTATAATGTTCTGCCTGCTTCGTTGGGAATAGCGGATATCAAAGATACGGTTTCTATTACCGCTTCAGTTACTGGAGAACTTCCGAATCCTGTTATAGATGGTCATTTGGATTTTAAAGAACTGAATATTCCCGGACTGCATTTTTCTAAGGTCAGAGGCGATTTGCATTACGAAGATGCTCTGCTGAAATTTACTAATGTAAAAGGAAATGTTTTTGGAGGCACAGTTGAAGCTTTCGGAGATTATCATCTGGATACAAAATATTACAATATTGACGCGCTGGGACACGAATTGTTGGGAAGCATTGCCGCACGTAACGGTAAAATAAAATGCAAGGTCGAACTGGATTTTAAGATTCGATCCAAGGGAGATCCTAAAACTGCGTTGACCTATGGCAGCTTTAAATCAGGAAAAGGATCGTACTATATTATTCCTTTTGACAGTATCAGCGGCGAGTTTTCCAATCAAAATAAACATCTGGAATTTAAAAATGTTGTCATTGAAACCAAGATGGGGACAATCAAAACAGATGCTTTTGATATAGTGAACGGCAAGCTGCATATTGGCGAGATATATTTGGAAGAGCCGGAAAACGGACAAACTATTAAAATAATCTGACAAAAAATGATTCAGAAATCGGAGGAAGGCAGCGATGGGCAAATATAAAAAACTTTATGGCACGCTTTTGCTGGGTCTGATTGCCATTATAATTTTGCTGACGGCTGTTTTTTCCTATAGCAGAAGTATCGAAGAGAGTTACAAAGAAGAAAATATCAACTCACTGAAAGAACTTTCTAATCAGGGAGCTTTGATGCTGCATAATGAAATCAAAAATAAACAAAATCTTTTAGCTGAACTTTCGCACGATGTCAGTCGGATTTTTGTAAATGATCCGCAGGCGGCCGCCGCTTATTTGGAGGAAGCCGCGGAGCGCAACAGTTTTAAACGAATTGGCGTAGCATTGACGGATGGACGTGCTTATACAACAGATGGTGTTGAATTGAATATCTCAGAGCGAGAGTATTTTAGTAAGGCGATTCGCGGGCACACGGCTGTTTCACGTAATCTGGATGATTATACGGATGGCGGCAGGATCGCAGTTTATGCGGTACCTATTTTTGAAGATGGAAGCGATAAGAGGATTGGAGTTTTGTTCGCTACTTACAGCCTGGATACATTTAGAAAAACTATTGAAGTATCGTTTTTTGGCGGTGCTGGATATTCTTATGTGGTACAGGAAAATGGTGATGTTGTAGTAGATTCGCAGCATTCAGAAAGCTTTAAAAACTTTAAAAATGTTTATGCGGCCCTGCTGACGGCAGATCCGGTAAATAATAAAGACAGTGCTGAAAAACTCTGGCAGATGATCAACAGTAAAAAAGGCGGTTATATTGAATTTTATAACGGCAGTCAGAAATATATGTACTGTTCACCGATAGGTGTTAATAACTGGATGCTGCTGACGGTAACTCCAGCCAGTGTTATCGAAGATAAAATCAATATGGTGCTGAATAAAACTTATTTACTGGGTATTTTGTTGATTGCGATTTTTTTATTGTTTATCTGGCACATTATGCGTATCCATACCCGCAATCAAAAGGAACTGATGGATATTGCTTATGTTGATGAAGTTACTGGTGGTTATTCTTTTGCCAAGTTTTTTAAAGAAGCAGAACTGTTGTTACCTGAAACAGATAAAAAGACAGCAATCGTAAGTATGGATATCGACGGTTTTAAATATTTCAACGATATGTTTGGCTATGGAGAAGGCAATGACCTTTTGCGTTATATTTGGCAGGAAGTAAAAGCAAGCCTGAATGAAGGCGAAATATTAGCGCATGGTGTTGCCGATACATTTATTTTTTTGCTGCGATTTGATACGAGAGAAGAACTGCTTTGGCGTATCAATGATTTATGTCTGCATTTGAATAACTATATTACAAAAAGCGGACAGGTCTATAAACTATCCCTTTCTATGGGTATATACGAGGTTGACGGTGAAACTGATGATATCGTCAGTATGGCAGACAGAGCTTATATTGCCCGGCAGACAATAAAAAATAAAGGTGACACAGCCTGGGCTTTTTATGACGGAGCCGTACGTGATAAGCTGTTGCACGAAAAAGAAATTGAAAGTCAGATGGAAAAAGCTTTGGCTGAAGGCGAATTTATTGCTTACTATCAGCCCAAGTACAGTACCAAAGAGCAGAAACTTATCGGTGCAGAAGCTTTAGTACGCTGGCGCAGAAGTGACGGTATTATTGTTCCGCCCTATCAATTTGTGCCGCTTTTTGAACGTAATGGATTTATCAATAAGGTTGACCGTTATATGTTCGAACTCGTCTGTCGCCAGCAGATGCGTTGGCTTAAACAGGGGCTTATACCTGTGCCAATATCAGTCAATATGTCGCGGATGTGCCTGTATGATCCGCATATTGTTGACGAATATATCGGTGTTTTGAATGGAAGCGGTTTGTCTGCTGCTTATATAAAGCTGGAGCTGACGGAAAGTGCCTTTTTTGAAAATATCAGTATTATGAATAATGTTATCGAAGCATTGCATAAAGTTGGCATCAAAGTCTTGATGGATGATTTTGGAACCGGTTATTCTTCGATGATGATGCTTAAAAATGTAGCTATCGACGTTTTGAAGCTGGACAAAAGCTTTGTCGACGATATTGGGGATGACCGCAGTGAAAAAATCATTTCAAATATCATTTATCTGGCTCATTCTCTGCAAATAGAAGTGACTGCCGAAGGAGTAGAGACTGCAGCGCAGTTTGAATTTTTGAAAAGTGTTGGCTGTGATTATATTCAGGGGGTATTATTTTGGTAAACCGCAGCCGGCTGAAGATTTTTGCGGCGTTGCTGCAAAAAGAATTTTATGATGGAAGTGATGCGGGTGCTGATAAGAAAGGCTGAATTACAGGATGTAAGAGCTGTGTACGCTCTGATTTGTGAATTAGAGGAGCAGGATTTGCCGCTGCTGGAATTTGAAAATATCTTCGGCAGTTTATTGAAGCTGCCGGAACATTTTCTCATGATTGGTGAAATTGAGGGCAGAACCGTTGCATTTTTACATTTGCGCGTAGAAGGACAGCTGCATCATGCCGCTAAAATAGCAGAGATTTTAGAATTTGATGTGGAGCGATCCCATCGCGGCAGGAACTTAGGGCAGCAGTTTTTTGCTTATGCGGAGAAGCTGGCCCGGGACAATGGTTGTATTCAGTTTGAACTAAGCAGTAATATGCTGCGGGAAAAGGCGCATTGTTTCTATGAACGGCAAGGCATGCATAAATTTCACTATAAATTTACGCTCCCTCTGTCTGGAAAAACAGTAAATGAAAATAAGTTAGGTGTTTAAAAGCAACGGCTCTGGCAGCTGTTGCTTTTTGTCTGTGCTTAATACTGGAAACTGCTGTTTTGTGGTACAATAAATATATAATTTTATTGAGCGGAGAAGAAAAATGATCGATTTATATACAGTACCGTTAGGTGCTACGGCCAGGGATTTTTTTTCGGCAGAGGCAGAAAACAAATATAGCTATGATGAAGCGTTGCTGGTGCTTCCAAGCAGATTGCTTGTGAATCATGCCCGCCGGTCAGGCAGGGCGCAGGCAGTTAATTTTGAATATCTGCCCAACCGTATCGTAGCATTAAACAGGCAGCTGCTGGATTTGCCTCCGGAAGTGAAATTAGAAATGATTTCCCGGAGGACACAGGAACTGCTTGTGGGTGATTTGCTGCACCAGCTGGCTAAATTGCAGGGCCTGGACTATTTTAGTAAACTGGCAGATAAAGAAGGTTTCGTTAAAGCTGTTACCGGGCTTTTGGGTCAGCTTTCACGCAGTGGGTCGACACAGGAAGAAATTACTACGGCGCTGCTGGAATGGGAACAGCGCAATCCTGCCTATGTGATGAAGGACCGTGAAGTAGCGGCACTTTATAACCTTTATCGCAATAAGCTAAAACAAAAAAACTGGTATGATGTAGAGGGTTTATACCGGTTAGCAATAGCGGTTTTAGAAAGACCGCAGGCCAAGCTGCCTTGGCAGCAGTTATATTTCAGCGAATTTTATCATTTTGATGCTTTGCAGCGTTTGCTTATAAAATCTTTGTCACGGCATTGTCAGATCAGTATCGGTTTGATGTACGAGCCCAAACGACCGGAAATATTTGCTGCTGTAGAGCGGAGTTTCGGTTATTTAAGCGGTTTTGCTCAGCTGCATGATCTGCATATGGAAGGTTCAGTACGAAAGCCTGATCTGCAGCACTTAACGGCTAAGTTAGGTGCTGGAAGCTGCCAGACGCTGGCTGTTGCTGACAGTATAAATTTTATTGAATCAGGAGATAGTGAAGGTGAACTGCGGGCAGTGCTGCGTTCTATAAAAGCTAAGCTGCAGCATGGCGCCGCTTATAATGATTTTTTGGTTGCTGTACGTGATTTTAAGACTTACAGCGGTATCAGAGCTGTTTGTGATGAATATGGTATACCTGTTACTTTACCTAAGATCGCTTCTCTGAGTGCTCAGCCTGTCTGTGAATTTCTGCGTTTACTTTTGAACGTAGCTGCCGGCGGCAGTGAAGCTATCGCTGCTTACTGGCGTCTGTTAAAATGCGGCGTTGTAAAGCTGGTCTATAGCTTTGACGGAGAGCAGCTCAACAGATTGAAACAGGAATATTTATATAATGATCTGCGGCAACTGCGTAAGGCAGTTCGTGATAAGGCTGATGCCAATGAAAATAAGCAGTGGTCAGCTGATTTAGGCGAACTTGAGTTGCTGCTGGACAAGGTGCAGCGGCGAGATACGGCGGCTGCTTATGGAGAAACATTTAAAACAATATTAGAAGCTTTGGAGCTGCCTGTTAAGGCTGGCGAAAATTATAAAAATGGCAGGGCAGATCTGCTTGAGGTTAAAAATATAGTAGAGACAGTACGGCAATTATCCGAAGTTTTGGATACACTGAGTGAAGATTATCAGAATGGCGGTTTGGAAAGTGTGCCTTTAAAAGCGGAGGAATACAGCCAGCTGCTGATTTCTGCCTGTTCCGAACGGCAAATCATTTTAACAGCGGCCGACAGTGAAGGTATTTTATTCGGAGAAGCTGCTAATCTGCAGGGGCTGCTGTTCAAGCATGTTTACATTATGGGACTGCGCGAAGGTGAGTTTCCGCGCAGTAAAAATGAAAACTGGATCTACAATGACAGAGAACGGGCCGAATTGAGCGGTGTCGGCGTGGAATTGGATAATACTGCGTGTGCTTATGCTGAGGATAAATTCTTTTTTGCCGCAGTGGCAGCAATGGCAACAGAAACTCTGACTTTGAGCTGGTACAGCGACGATACAGCTGGCGCTTCCGCATATATTGAAGATGTGGAACGATTATATGCAGCCGGGTGTATAACCAGAAGCAGAGCTGGACGTATAGGCTGGCAGGAGGCTTTGTCTGAGCAGGAGCTGCTGCTGGGGATTACCCAAAAAGATACCTGCCATAATTGGTTGTTGGAGCGGTTGGGAGCAGATTGGACACTGCGCAGCAGTATCGAAAGAATTCGTGAGCAAGGCGATAGTGTTTATAAGGGAGTTTTTGAAGACGTACAGCTGCAGCGGGCTATTAATGAAGCTGTTGGCGGTTTATTCAGTGCGTCGCATTTAGAAACCTATGCTCAATGCCCATACAGGTTTTTACTAAGCTATGTCTGGAAACAGCAGCAATATGAAGAACTTACAGAAACGGTGGAGCCTGCTGTTGAAGGCAGCCTGCTGCATGATGTTTTAGCACGATTTATGGCGGGACATTTGCACGAAAAGCTTACCAAATATCCGCCGACTGAGCTTATAAGTCAGCTTGATGACATTATGACGTCAGTTTGTGATGAATATATTACTGGGAAAAAGATTGCCGTTACAGATTTCTGGCCTTCGCAGCGTCGGAAGCTGAATTTGCTGCTGCGCCGCTGGCTGCAGCGGGAGCTTGTATACCAGAAAAAATGGGAACCTTTTGTACCAGTAAAAATAGAATGGGATTTTGGGCGTAACGGCAGTGCTCCGTTGGTGCTGGAGGTCAACGGCGGAAAAATTTATTTGAACGGACGTATCGACCGTATCGACAGTGACGGTAATGGTATTTTTGTTGTTACGGATTATAAACGCAGCCAAACTCCGTCGGGCAGTGAGCTGACAGAAGGACTGGATTTGCAGATTCCGGTATATCTTATGGCGCTTGCAGCCTTAGAGCCTCAGAGCAAAGTGCTTGGCGGCGGTTACTATTCACTAAAGGAAGCGAAACGCAAAGGCGGTTTTGCCATGCAGACTTTAGGAAAAACGCCTTTTACAACAAATAATAAACCGTTCAGTGATGCAGAAGATCAATGGCTGGCTTTTGCAGATTTTTGCCGTACGACTGTCAGAGGATATATCAATACCTTGCGGCAGGGGAATTTCCCGCCGGCGCCGCGTAAAAACTGCCCTGAGTATTGTCCTGGGAAGGATATTTGCCGGGCCTACGGCGAACTGGCAGCAGAAGGCGGTGAAGAAAATGTTTGATTTTACTAAAGCCCAGCAGGAAGCGATAGAGACGCTGGATAGAAATGTATCTGTGTCTGCCGGCGCCGGCAGTGGTAAAACACGTGTTCTCGTAGAACGTTTTGTCAACATTCTTCGACAGAGCCTCAGGCAGGGCGGCAAACAGGTAAGTGCTGCCGATATTCTGGCTATTACCTTTACGCGCAAAGCCGCGGGTGAAATGAAAGAAAGGGTTCGCAGACGTTTGGCGGAATTGGAGCAGGAGGATGCTTTGCATGCATCTTTCTGGCAGCAGCAGCTGGAACTGCTGGAACAGGCGCGTATCAATACTATACATGGTTTTTGTAACAGTCTGTTGAAAGAAAATCCCGTGGAAGCAGGTCTTGATCCTGCTTTTCAGGTAGCTGAAGAAGTAGAAATGGATGAATTTTTACTGCGCACTGTGCAGCAGTTTGTAAAACAGGGACTGCGCCGCGGTGACAGTGATATTTTACGTCTGGCTGATGAATATACCGCAGCTGATGTTGTAAAACAGCTATTGCTTGCCATACCTAAAATGGATGCGATTTTGAACTTTGGTGATTTGTTACAGCCGTATCAGGCAAAGATGAACGAGAAAAACGTATTACAGGTACAACTGCAGGAGCTGCTATTGGAACTGGCAGAAGACAAAATGAAGGTGAAAGCCTCAGCTCATAGGCAAAAGCTGGAATTGCTGCGCGAACACCTTCCGGAACTTTTAAAGGCGGCAGCAGACAGCAGCAAGCCTGAAAATATGACGCTTTTAGACAGCTATGTGGGTACTCTAGCTGCAACAAGCAGTGATAAAGCAGTGGTCAAAGCGGCTAAAGAAATTCTGCAGCAGCTGCATTTGCTGGCGGCAGACGCAGCTGCACTGAAATTGATACCCTGCTGGCAGCAGGCTCTGGTGAATTGCAGTGCTTATCTGCGTGAACAGCAGGAGCTTAATAATATGCTGGGCTTCGACGACTTGGAAAGCAGGGCCTTGGAGCTTTTAAAAAAATAACCGCCAGGTTTGCAGTAAAAACAGCAGCCGCTATCAGTATATTATGGTCGACGAATTTCAGGATACTAACGAACGCCAAAGAGAACTTGTTTATTTGCTGTGCGGCGGTGATAAAGACAGGCTGCTGGGACATAAGCTGTTCGTAGTAGGTGATGCCAAGCAATCAATTTATCGTTTTCGCGGCGCTGACGTAAGTGTATTTGCTCGTGTCAGGCGCGATATAGAAGCTGCTGGCGGCAGTAATATCGTTTTAGATGATAACTTCCGTACAGTTGATAAAGTGCTTGATTTATGCAATTTGGCCTTTGCGGCATTATTAGGTGAAGATAGACAGCAGGACGTTTATTTTGAAGCTCTGAATGCTAATCGTGCGACTGATATTTTGCCGGAAATGCTGGCAATAGCATACGATAAAGAAAGCAAAGCCTGCCGCAGGGAAGCGGAGGCTGCCGTTATAGCAGAACGGATACTGCAGCTGCATACCGAAAAACAGATAGCCTACGAAGATATGGTGATATTACTTGGCGCATTAACAGCGGCTAAAAGTTTTGCCTCTGCGCTGCAGCAGGCGGGGATACCGTATACTATCGTTGACGGCAAAGGCTTTTACGAACGCCGGGAAATCATTGATCTGATCAATTTACTGATATTTTTGGAAGACAGCAGCCGCAGTTTAGAGCTTGCTGGTGTGTTGAGGTCGCCGTATTTTGCTGTTGATGATGAAAGCTTGACAGCACTTTTTCTGGAGCTGAACAGGCAGGAGGAGCAGACAGTTACCTTATGGCAGCTGCTGCAGCAGGATGCATGGCCGTTGATTGATTATCAGAAGCGCTGCCGGCTGCTGACTGCTGTAGAGAAACTGCGGCTGCTGCGGCAATATGCTGAGACGATGCCATTGCCGGAATTGCTGCATACGATTGGTGATGTCTTACAACTGGAACCGCTTCTGGCAGCGCAGGAATTTGGACTGGAAAAGCTTGCCAATATTAAAAAACTGATTGCTTTGGCTGAGTCCTATACCATAGAAAAGTATGGGACACTGGCAGACTACCTGCTGAGGCTGCAGCAGCTGCGCCAGGCTGGAGCAAGAGAAGCAGCTGCTGCAGATATGACGGGCTGCGCTTCTGTGACGATTATGACGATCCATAAATCCAAAGGCCTGGAATTCCCTGTAGTTTTTGTACCCGCGCTTGATGCTAGGAGCAAAGGTGATACGGATATGCTGCGATTTAATGCAGATGCAGGTTTAGGAATTAAAGTGGATATGGGCGGCGAATTGCAGGATACAAGCGTCATGCTGGCAATCAAAGACATAGAAAAGCAGTTGGATAGCGCTGAAAAACAGAGGCAGTTATATGTTGCAATGACAAGGGCGCAGGACAGGCTGATCCTGTCAGGTACTTATGACAGCAGAAGCAAAAGCAGAAGTGAGAACTGGTTCAGCAGCCTGCGTAATATTTTACAGGACTATGACCAGTTCCTGTTAAAGGAATATGAAGCTGGTAAAAAAGGAACTGCCGTTAAATCAGCAGCAGATTTGGAACAGGTACTTGTAACAGATGAGCTGCTGCAGCGGATCAAACCGCTGCCGGAATATGGGTTGGAGTGGCAGCGCAGCTTGTCAGCAACAGCGCTGCAGACGTATCTTGATTGCCCCCGCTGTTATTATTACCAGTATATTTTGCAGATGCCGGGGTATGAAGCTGTAAATGCAGCTGATGCAAGCGGTTATCTGCCGGCGGCATTGCAGGGTACCGTTATCCATAAGGCTTTGGAATTACTGACGAACGGTTACGAACAGGAACCGGCTTTCAGGTCAGCGCTGCAGGCATATAAGGTACAGGGAAGTGCTGCAAGGACATACGATATGTATATGCAGTATATTAATGGACCGCTTTATCAAAGGCTGCAGGAAGCTGAACGTAAGGCTGAGATCAGCTTTGAGTTGCCGCTGCTGCAGGAATATGGGATTACTGCTGTGTTCAGCGGTTATATTGACTGTACTGTTTTTAACAGTGACGGGACTCTGACGATCGTCGACTATAAAACAGGCGTGCCGCCGGCAGCAGGCGAACCTGCGCCGGGTTATATTTATCAGCTGGCACTGTATCAAAAGGCAGCGTCAGAATTATGGCAGCGCCCGGCAGCACTGGCCGAACTGCATTTTTTACAAAATAATTCCTGCTGGCAGCTGCAGGATTGCAGTGATAGGCTGCAGGAAGTTGCCGAATTATGCAGAGATATTTTTTCGAAACGCAGAGAAAGTGAATTTACTGTGAAAACTGAATATTGTAAAAACTGCCCGTTTGCCTATTTTTGTGCAGGCAAAGAATAAACAACTAAAAATTAATAAATAAAAACACCTGTGAATACAGGTGTTTTTTATTTATCTGCAGTTGTTCAAATTTAATATTTTCGCAGGTTAAAGAAGCGCAACAATGACGATACATACAGTGTTTTTAATAATTCCATTCACTTGTATCTATAAATCACAAACATTCCTTATAGTTAACAAGAATAGCAAAATATAACAATAAGTTAAATCTGAAATTAATTATGTAAATAAAGATATCTTGCATACTCAAAACAAATATGTTATTATACATAAAAATATCTATAAAGAAAAATAAAAATTTAAAAAGACAAACTTTTTTTAATAATGTGAATTAAAATTTACAAATTATAAAATTTTGCAATAAGAGGATGTTAAAAAATATCTGACAAAGATAGTTTACTTTAAAAAAGTTTAACTGACGGGTGTCCTTTACAGTAAGTAAAAACAACGCCGTAAAATGGCGCTCAATAATTGGTACCCCGATGAATATAAAGCACAAAAGCCTGTAAGGGAGTGATACAGTGAAAATTCCATTGAAATAAACTCAGACCAAAAAATATTCTGAGTTTGGGGTGATCTGCTATGAAAGAAAAAGAAACAATGAACACAATTGAAACAAAAGCTAAAAGCATCGTCGGTTCTCTGGTGATGATCTGCCCGGTTTGCGGCAAAGAATTCGTCTGTAATAAAGCCCATCATGTTTACACGGCTTTGATAAAAAGAAAACGCTACTATTACTGCAGGTACTCCTGCTTTAAGAACAGACCGGGAGCTAAGTAATATTTAGATTGATGATTTGGCTGATTGACATGGAAATGCTTTAGTTAAGATATAATTTCCCCGGCTGTTATACAGTCGGGGGTTTAATATATTGAAGTTTTAAAGAACTAAAGGACAGTAAAACTTGGATAAAGTTTTACTGTCTTTTTTATTTATTCTGAACATATTTTTGCAATAAACTTTACAAATCTTTAACAAAAACAACGTTTAGATTTAATCAAAATTCGTTATCATACATAACAGAGCTCGGAACTAAAAAAGTGGAGGGTAAAAATGATGATGAAAAAGAAACTTGCGGCACTGCTTTTAGCAGCTGCCAGCGCGATGGTCTTTACCGGCTGCGGCAGCAGTGATAATCAGTCTAAAGGCAGCGTTGACAAAAAGGTGCAGATCGAATATTGGCATGTAGCCTCCGAAAGCTTCGGCGGTGCAACTGTTAAAGAACTGGTCGCAGATTTTAATGCCAAGCATCCCAATATCCAGGTTGTCGAAAAATATAACCCCGATATGTATAAAGGCCTGACACAAAATCTGCAGGCTGCTATCGCTTCCGGTAAAAATCCTGACGTTGTACAGATGGGCTGGTCTTATTTGAACTATGCCGCTGAAAATCTTAAGTACACTGACCTGCAGCCGATGATCGAAAAGCAGGCTCCTGAAGACAAAAATTTCTTGAAAGAGAATTATCTGCCCAATGTTTTGGCATTAGCTCAGACTGATGACGGCAAACAGATCGGTATTCCTTATTCTATCAGTGTGCCGGTCCTGTTCTATAATCCTGAAATCTTTACTGCAGCAGGACTTGATCCCAATAATCCGCCTAAAACCTGGAAAGAGGTAGTGAACGCGGCAAAACAGATCAAAGAAAAGACCGGTAATATGGGCTTTTTTATGCAGGAATATGCTGATAACTGGACTCAGCAGGCCATTATTGAATCTAACGGCGGTTCAATGCTGAAAAATGAAGGCGGCAAAGTCAAAGCCGGTTTCGATACTCCCGAAGCGGCAGAAGCGTATCAGCTGCTGGCTGATATGGTCAAAGACGGCAATGGCCTGCATGCTACTAATGAAGAAGGGTTCCAGGCTTATCTGTCCGGTAAGCTGGGGATGGTCTGCACTACTATCGGCAAACGTGCCAATTTTGAAAAAAGCGCCAAGTTCAAAGTTATGGCAGCTCCTTTCCCGCAGTTTGAAGGCAAAGAGTTGAAAGTGCCGGCAGGTGGTAACTTTCTGATGCTGTTCTCAAAAGATGCCGATAAACAAAAAGCAGCCTGGGAATTCATCAAATATATCGAATCACCTGAAGCGCTGGCTAAATGGAGCACCGGTACAGGTTATCTGCCACCTCGTAAAGGCGTAGCAGAAGACCCCAACGGTTTCAAAAAAATGATCGAAGAAAACAAAAATATCCAGGTAGCCTTGTCCACGATGCCTAATCTGGTAAAATGGGCCAGCTTCCCAGGCGCTAACGGCTTACAGGCTGAACAGCTCCTGATTGACGCCCGCGATATTATACTGAGCGGCAAAGAAACTGCTGCTCAGGCGCTGCACGAAACTGCAGAAAAGATCAATAACTTACTGTAATACAAACGCTTGAACCAATCAGGATGCTGCTTGCCGCAGCATCCTGATTTTTACCAAAGGAGAGTTGTCATGAATAAAGCCAAGTGGCCTGCGTTTTGGTTCTTACTGCCGGCGGCACTGCTGTTTATTGTTTTCTTTTACTGGCCGCTGCTGCAGAATCTGTATCTTAGCTTTTTCAGCTGGAATATGATCAGCCCGACGATGAAATATGTGGGACTGAGCAATTACAGTGATATTTTAGGCAGCAGAGAGCTGTACAAAATCATTGGGAATACGATAGTTTTTGTACTTATTATGCTGCTGTTCAACTTTGTCTTGCCCTATTTTTATTCGTTTATCCTCGGGCACCTGCTTCAGCGGGGGAAAATGTTTTATCGCTCTGTTTTATTTCTGCCGGCAACTTTATCCCTGGCGGTGGCAAGCATTCTGTTCCTGTGGATCTATAATCCTTTAGCCGGCCCGCTCAGTATAGTGCTTGCGTGGTTTGATATAGAATCGCCGCGCTGGTTTAAGGAAAATCTGCTCGTGATCTTTTCTATCTGTACTATCATTGGCTGGAAGGTGTTTGGCTATAACCTGATCGTGATGCTGGCAGCGATGGTTGCCGTACCAAGGGAAATGATCGAAGCAGCCAAGCTGGAAAACGCTTCGAACTGGACGATCTTTAGACGTATTATCATACCGATGACTTCTTCGACTGCGATTTATGTTTTCACGATCACTGTAGTTTTCGGTCTGCAGTATGTACTGGTACCTGTCAATATGCTGACGCAGGGAGGACCGGATCAGGGCAGTTCCAATTTGGTATATATCGTCTATCAGTATGGTTTTATTTTCTTCCAAACCGGTAAATCAGCGGCTTTCGCTATTATCACCATGTTCTGTTATATGGCGTTCCTGTATCTGAAAAATAAATATCTGGAGAAAAAAGTTTATTATGAGAACTAAAACACATCAAGATCTTTGCTGGCATCTGCCTTTGCTTGTGGCAGTATTTATTCAGCTGTGGCCGATAGTTTTTATGGTTTCCACATCGCTCAAAGATATGGACCAGATTTTTCAGGCAACACTCAATCCATTGCCTCTGCCACCGACATTGAATAACTATCTTACCGTATTAGGCAATTTTCCGCTGTTTACTTATATCTATAATACATTTTTCATTGCTGCGTTCGTAACAGTATTCAAAGTGCTGACCAGTGTTTTGGCAGCTTTTGCCTTTATCTATTATGACTTTAAATATAAAGAAACTGTTTTTAACAGCATGCTGCTGACCTTCTTTATTCCGATAACGGTACTGATCATGCCGAATTATTTGCTGATGAGCAGGCTGGACCTGCTGAATACTCCCTGGGGTGTTATGCTGCCGCAGTTTGTTGATGGTATGGGTGTGTTCCTGATGCGTCAGACGATGCGCGGCATACCCAAACCATTGCTGGAAGCCGCTGTTTTAGATAATGCCGGCCCGCTGCAGGTATTGCACAAGGTTGTGCTGCCGCTGATCAAACCGTCGATAATAGCAGTCGGTATCCTGTTTTTTATCAACTCATGGAACGAATACTTTTGGCCGCTGCTGGTGCTGCAGGACAAAGAAACCTATACCCTGCCGCTGGCACTGCAAATGTTTATCAGCGCTGAAGGCGGCAGTGAGTGGGGGATAGCTATGGCTGTCGCTACTCTGACCAGTCTGCCGCCGCTGGCATTATATCTCGTCTGCCAAAAATTTATACTCAATACCTTTATGCAATCGGGGGTCAAAGGATAATATATGAACAGTATTGTATTTGAAAACGTCTGTAAATCTTACGGCGATGCTAAAATCGTCAAGTCTTTGAATCTGGAAATAAAAGAAGGCGAGCGCCTGATTTTGCTGGGGCCTTCCGGCTGCGGCAAAACTACTACGCTGCGAATGATCGCTGGTTTGGAAGATATTACCAGCGGTCAGCTGAAAATGGGAGGCAGGGTAGTTAATGATATTGCTCCCGGTGAACGTAATATTGCCATGGTTTTTCAAAGCTATGCGCTGTTTCCGCATCTTTCTGTCTGGGATAATATCACCTTTGGTCTGCATATCCAAAAGCTTCCGGAAGCGGAAATCAAAAAAAGAGCCGATGAAGCCTTAGAAATACTTAATTTAAGAGGCTATGAAAACTATAAGCCCAAACAGCTTTCAGGGGGGCAGAAACAGAGAGTGGCCTTATGCCGTGCCCTTGTAAAGCAATCACCCTACTTTTTACTGGATGAACCGCTGTCCAATTTGGACGCTCAGCTGCGGCAGCAGGCCAGGACAGAACTGGTACGTATTCATGAGATCTATAAACCGACAATGATTTATGTAACGCATGATCAGGTAGAGGCAATGACTGTCGCCGATCGTATCGTTGTGTTGAAAGATGGCGAACTGCAGCAGATAGCCGCTCCGGATACGATCTACCGTCACCCGGCTAATACATTTGTTGCCGGTTTTATTGGCGCCCCGTCAATGAATATCCTAAAAGCACGTTTTAACCGTGATTGTATTTGTATCGGCAAGGCCGTACTGCCGGTACCGGAGCTGTGGCGTCAGGTGATCGGACAGCGCAGAGACCTGCTGCTGGGTATCAGGCCTGAGCATTGCCGTTTAAGCGAGGACGCTGCTGTACAGGGAAGTATAACTTATGTAGAAAATACAGGTAATCAGCGTACTGTTGAATTACAGCTTGAGAGTGGTGAGAATATCAGCGTTACAGTAAGTGACCGCAATGCGGATGTACAAAATTCCAGCGGGATCTGTTTCAGTTGGGACGATGTGAGTCTGTTTGATGTGACAAGCGGCAGGAATATTGGCTATATAGAAAAAGGGGAGGTTTTTACTGATGCAATGGGCAGTTAGTGATCTGGCTTTTGGCGGTTTCAATAAAAAATATCTCAGCGGTTTGCCGTTGACCTATAATATCGAATTTTTTTATGAATTCGGGACCGACCATTATTGGGATACGGTATTGCTGCCGCTGGCTCAGAATAATAAGGAAAAAAGAACATTTTCTATCCATGGTCCCTGTGTTGCTGTAAATCTGGCAGACAGCAGTGATGAATATTATTTAAAAGCCTACGCTCAAACCTTTACCTATGCCCAAAAGATCAAAGCAGAATTTGTAGTTGTGCATACCAATGAAATTTACCATGGTGAGTTTGCCGCAGTTAAAGAACTGGTCTATCAGCGCTTGGCTGAAGTGATCAGCCTGGCACAAAGCTACGGCGTTCAAGTTGTTATAGAAAATGTGGGTCTGCGTCCCTGTGGATCACTGCTTTTTGATTTTGAAGAATATCTGGCACTGTTTGAACGTTATCCGCAGGCTCTGGCACTTTTGGATACGGGACATGCCCACGTTAATGGCTGGAATCTTCCTGAAACCGTGAAACGGCTGCAGAAAAAGCTGTTGGCTGTACATGTGCATGATAACGATGGCAGCGGAGACAGCCATCAGCCTGTAGGACTGGGAACGATCGAATGGGAACCTTATTTTGCTTCTATCAGGGATTATGCACCGAATGCACTGCAGATATTGGAATATGCTTATATTGAGCCGGGAGTTCTTACCGAACACCTGCATAAGCTGGAAAGCCGTTATGGTGCACTGCGATTTTAAGTATAAGATGTAAATAGTGATTTTTAGTTTAGTAAAGCATTTGATTTAAATAGTGATAATAAAAAAAAAGCCATATGCTTTTGAGCTTTTGAGCTTTATTTTGACTGCAGCCACTGCTGTTTTTCAGGATTGAAGCATTCTCCAAATATGGCGCCGCCAAGTATAAGTACGGCTCCGAGCATTTGTAAAGGCAACAGGACTTCATGTAAAAAGAGTACAGAAAAAACAACTGCAGACAGTGGTTCCAGATAACCGCATATGGCAACGGTCTGGACTGGCAAGTCTGTAATAGAAGAAAAATATAAATAACAGCCGATTCCTGTATTAAGCAAGCCGAGCAGTAAAACCGGTATCCAGTCAATCGTTGTTAGTGACAGAACAAAGTTTTTCTGCATACTGACAAATGCGACGACGATAAAAGAGCCGATGACAAGTTGCAGCAAAGAATTTTCCAAACCGGATTCAGGTTTGGCTTTTTTATTTGCTGTTACCATCAGTGCATACATAAACGCAGACATTAAGCCGCAGAAAAGACCCCAAATAGTTTTACCTTCGTCCAGCGCCTGTAAGTTCACTAGGCACATCCCGGCCAGAACAGTTAAAAAACCAGCTATTTTAGGCCAGGTCAGAGTTTCACGAAAAAGAAAAGGTGAAAGAATCATAACGATTACCGGACCGCAGTAATAGGCTAAAGATGCTATGCTGATCCCGACCTGCTGATAGGCTTCGTAAAGCAGCATCCAGCTTGCTCCCATAGCTGACGCCGAAATGAAAAGATAAAGGCAAGTGTGCTTATTCCGGTAAAAAGTAAACCTTTGTCTGGAAACCGTAAAAACAGTTATAAGAAAAAGGCTGCCAAGCAATAGACGCAGCAGAACGATTTCGTAGCTGGGCAGATTGATATTACTGGCAACGATGCCGTTGGAACCAAATAACAAAAGCGCAGCAAAGTATTTATAGTAAGATGATTTCATAGAAATACAAAACCTTTCTTCAAATTGTTTTTATACCAGCCTGCAGTAAAGTTTATTCAAATAAACTTTGCTGCAGGTCTGCCTGATTGCTTGGAAAAGTGCTCAGATAGGCAAATAACTGCTGGTTATTCTGAATGATACCATGCTGACGGCATTTTTGCCGCAGCAGCTGCATCAGCTGTTTACTGTTGGGGCTGTCGATAACGTACTGATTACCGTAGGTGTCGATATAGCGTTTTTTCAGTCTGGGAAAGTGTCTGTCCAGCTGCTGGTAAAAGTATTCGCGGTTGCCGTCGCGCAGCGTCAGCCCCATACCGAAACAAATAATTCCGTAAACGCCGGCTTCGATACAGTAATCTAAAATACCGCGGAGATTAGCTTCGGTATCGTTGATAAAAGGCAGAATGGGAGCAAGCCAGACTACAGTCGGTATACCTGCGTCACGTAATTGCTTTAAAGCTTCGAAACGCTCACGGGTCGTACTTACATACGGCTCTATTTTTTTGCACAATTCTTCGTCATAGGTGGTCAGAGTCATTTGGACTACGCATTTTGCAGACGCGTTTATTTTTTGCAGCAGATCAAGATCCCTCAGGATCCGGTCCGATTTAGTCAGCACTGTAAAACCGCAGCCATATTTATAAACAAGCTCCATAGCCTGCCGCACGCTGCCGAGTTCGGTTTCCAGAGGAATATAAGGATCTGTCATCGACCCGGTGCCGATCATACATTTTTTGCGCTTGCGCCGCAGGGCTTCTTCCAGCAGTACAAGAGCGTTTTGTTTGACTTCGATATCTTCAAAAGCATGCGGCATTTGATAACAGCTGCTGCGTGAATCACAGTAAATGCAGCCGTGTGAGCAGCCGCGATACAGGTTCATACCATTTTTAGCTGAGAGGATGCCTTTTACTTGCACATAATGCATAGCTGTACCTTTCTGTGTCAGGACAGGCGAAGCTGCCTAATAAAAAAAAATAGCATAGTTGTTTAATGGCTTTCATTATACCATATCTGCCAGGACAGTAGTGTGAAAGTGTTGTGCGGACGGGCAGCAGCACTGTTTGCTGGAGGTGATTTTGGCGATTATCAAAACGTAAGAGCAATAACGGAACCGGACGGCGGCGTAAAAAAGTTCTTGTATGTCTTGTGGGGGGGTACAACAGTGCTATAATTATAGAAAATATTGTTTGGTAAATGTTTTACAAGTAATAGCAGATAAAAGGCTGATAATTTTAAAAAATATGATCTGATTACATTAAGATGTGAGGCTGGCAATATGTACGATGAACGCTGTTTGAAAATAATCGGCGCTAATATCAAGCTGCTCAGAACATGCCGCGGTATCAGCCAGGGTGAACTGGCCCGGGCTTTGGTTATCAGTCAAACGCATCTGAGCAATATTGAGTGCTGCAGGGTCGCAGTTAATTTCCGTGTTTTACTGCGTGCCGCTAATGCGCTGGAGTGCACATTAGATGATTTGCTGCAGCTGGAATTTACGGAACCGCCGAGAACAGTAATGGAGGTCAGAGAATATTCATCTGCAGAAGTTAAGGGCTTTCTGCAGAAACTACAAGCCGGTAAAAAGACGTAAGGGGACACCGCAGCAGGTAAAGGCGGCCGGGCTTGAAAAGTAAAAATTTACAGCTAAGCGGGAAGAGGAGCGAGAAAAATTGTTGGATTTGATGGGAAAAGGAATAACTGTAGTTTTAACTTTGGGGATCACCGCATCTGTATGGGCGGCACCTTCATTGCCGGGCAGCAGTGCTGATGTCAGGGCCTTGGAACAGAATCGCGGCGCTAGGCAGCAGCAAACTGATCTGCAGCAGCCAGAGCAGCAGAAGGCAGATGAAGAAACGCTGCCGCAGAAATTACTGCTGCGGCAATTTGTCTTTACAGGCCAGCAGGAAATAGACCCGGCAGCATTGACTGAGGCAACGCAGGGGTATTTGGGACAGGAAGTGACTGTTACGGAACTGGAACAGGCGGCTGCTGCAGTAACTGATTATTGCAGGCAGCAGGGCTATACGGTGGCAACAGCTGTGCTTCCACAGCAAAATATTCAAGACGGGACAGTTGAGATCAGGATTTTTCTGGGGACTTTAGGCAAAGTAATCATCGAAAATGATTCGCGCCTGGCCGATGCTGCGGCCGCTGCTCTGGCTGCTGCACTGGAACGGGATGGTTATATCAGAACTGCGGGGATCGAGTCTGTACTTAATAATTTCAATGATTTGCCGGGTATCAGCTCTGCCGGTATTTTGAGTGCCGGTGAAGCGATCGGCAGTACGGATCTGACAATCGCTCTGCATGACGGAAAAACTGCCGAACATATTGTGTACAGCGATAACTACGGCGGCAAATACAGCGGCCGGTACCGTTATGGTTTTCAGACAACGCTTAATAATCCCGGCCGGATCGGCGATAAAATTTTTGCAGGCGGGATGCTGAGCAATGAAGATCTGCATAATTATAATTTTGGTTATGAAATGCCTCTTGGAAGCCGGGGTACAAGGCTTGGCATCAGTTACAGCCAAATGGATTATACCTTGGGTGATTACTTCGCCCTGCTTGATGCGGTAGGGCGGGCAAAAACGCTGAGCCTGTATGCGTCGACACCGCTGATCAACACCAGCAGCAGGCATCTGAGCGTTATTTATGGTTATGATAACCGGCAGTTGAAAGATGAAATGAGAAGCTTTGGCGAGCTGGGCAGCACCAGAAAACACAGTAATACACTGCACGGCGGCATTGTAGGCAGCAGGCGCGGCAGTGCCAGTGCTACCGGTTACAGTGCTTTGTATTATCTGGGACAGCTAAGCTATGATGACGCCAGCGCGCCTGAGACGGAAGGGCGTTTTTCTAAATTCACTACGGATATCAATCATATCCAGCATCTGGGATCTGTTTTCGACCTGCATCTGAATTTTCACGGTCAGCTGGCCAGCCGCGATTTTGACGGCAGTGAGCAGTTCAGTCTGGGGGGAGCCAACGGAGTACGTGCTTACCCTCAGGAGAAGCCAGCGGTGACAGCGGTTATCAGGCCACGGCCGAGCTGCGGTATTCTACTCCCGTGCCATATTTAAGTCTTGCTGCTTTTACAGACTGGGGCGAAGTGGACCTGGCTAAAAGCTGCGGTCAGCACCGTAATCTGGCCGGTTGGGGCGTAGGTGTAGAATATGCGAAGCCCAATGATTATTTTCTGCGGCTGGATTATGCAAGGAAACTTGACGGGGAGAAATTCCAGAGTGAAGCTGAGGATAAAAACGGCAGGCTGTGGTTTTTGGCATATAAACTTTTTTAAATAGGGCTAAGGGAGGCAGTTAAAGATGAAAAGAGGGACAAAGCTTTTATATAAAAAAATATTTGCCGGGTTATTAGGCGGCGGGATGCTGTTTATGCCAAACTGGAGCTATGCGCTGCCGAGCGGCGGACAGGTAGTGACCAATAACGGCACTATTACTGCCGGGGGCAAGGTGATGGATATAACCGGCAGCGGCAATGTGGCGATCGATTGGAACAGTTTTAATATCGCGGCTGATGAAATTGTGAATTTTAAAAATATGCAGGCTGTTTTGAATTATGTCAGCGGCGGCAGTAAAAGTGAGATTTTCGGCAAGCTCAACGGCGCCGGGGTGAATGTGTTTTTGGTCAATCCTAATGGGATACTGTTCGGTAAAACGGCACAGGTCAACGTAGGGCAGCTGACGGCATCGACCCGCAGTCTTGAAAAAGCAGCTTTAAACAGCTTTAACGGCAGTTTGTCACCGCTTGATGCCGGCGGTGCGGCCAATGTCAAAGCGGATATCATCAATCTTGGCAAGCTGAAGGCGGGTAAACTGGTCTTAGAAGGGAATAACCTTTCGATCATCGGCTCTGACAGCCTGGAAGTAGCTGATAAAAGTAAAATCACGCTGCGGGCCGGGGAAAATATCAATATCGGCTACGAGGTGACCGACAAAACAACGATCGACGTAGGCGATGGCAAGGGGAATACGCATCAGGTCAGCGATTACGGTAAAGGCGGCGGTGATAAAGCCAGCGACGTTCTGAGCACAGCTTCAGTTACCGATCTGAAAGGCAGCGCCAAAAGTATCAACGACGCTATGCTGGTGCATGATGTGTATGAACTGCAGGCCATCGACAGAAATACCGGGACTATAAATGGCAGCAGTTATGTGGTGGGCAATTACATGCTGGCCGGCGATATCGATGCAGGTGATACTAAAAACTGGAACAGCGGCCGTGGATTTGACCCGATAGGACGGCTGAACCGCACAGGAAATGGTGTAACAGGCAGTTTCAGCGGCGCTTTTGACGGTATATGTCACAGTATCCAGAATCTTTATATCAGGCAGATCGGAAACCAATATGATGGTTATATCGGCTTGTTTGAAGGCATTGGCAAAGGCGGCAGTGTCGGCAATGTAAATATGGCTGGCGGCCATATTGAAGGAACATCGAATTTCGGCAGTATTGCCGGATTGAACTGGGGCACGATTTATAATATTGTCAATTCTGCCGAACTGGTATGCAGCAGCGGCGGTGTTGGCGGTATCGTTGGTACTAACGGCGGCGTGATCCGTAATGCCGTCAATAACGGCACACTGAAAATAGATGGCAGAAGCGGCGGTATTACCGGCTACAACGGCGATACTGTTTGGGGCAATACCGGCATTTTGCTCGATGTCAAAAATAACGGCGATATTACTTCTGAAAGTATGGGAGGTATTGGCGGGATAACAGGTATCAATAGTTCCGGCAGTTCGATCACAGGGGCCGAAAATACAGGTCTGGTCGAATTAAAGGATGGCGGCGGCAGTGAAGTTGGCGGTATCAGCGGTGACAACGACGGTCTGATCGAAAATGTTAAAAACAGCGGAAATATTAAAGGGCATATATATAGCACTAATGTTATGGGTGTCAGCTGCGTTGGCGGTATCGTAGGTGAAAATAATGCCGGCGGTGTTGTGAAAAATGCTGAGAACAGCGGCACGGTAATTGGTGATAATACCGTCGGCGGCGTTGCCGGAAGCAACGAGGGGGTACTTGAAAACGCTCAGAATCTTGCTGCGGGTGCAGTCACAGCGGACGGAATGTCTGTAGGCGGAGTGACCGGCTATAATACAGGTTCGATCAAAGACAGCTTTAACAATGCGTCCATAACTGGCGGAACGATATATGCCGGCGGTGTTGCCGGGTCTAACGAAGGCGGCAGTATCAGCGGTTGTTATAATAGCGGGTCGGTCACGGCGCAAAACCTTATTGGCGGTATAACCGGTCGTAATAACAGCGGGTCCGTCATTACCGGCTCATATAATACGGCCACTGTTACAGGCACAGCAGCTGACAGTAAAGGTTTTTCTCAGGTGGGCGGTATCAGCGGTTCCAATAAAGGCACTGTCAATGGCGAAAGTTATAATACTGGTGATGTTGAGGCCGGCGGTTATGGCGTAGGCGGTATTATTGGCTATAATTATGGGGAAAGCATCGTAGAACATGTGTATAATAAAGGCAATGTAACGGGCGGAAGTCAGTATGTAGGCGGTATTGCCGGCAGCTCACAGGGAGAATTGAATAATGTTTTTAACACAGGTGCTGTAGCATCTGGGGTATCAGGGGCAAAATATATAGGCGGTATTGCCGGCTATAGCGTCAGTGTTATCAGTAATGCGTATAATACGGGGAATGTTGGCAGCGTTCGTGCTCAATATGTAGGTGGGATAGCAGGTTATAGTAAAACTGGTACTATTGAAAATTGTTGGAATAGCGGTGAAATAGCTGCGTCTCATTATTTGGGAGGAATTGCCGGATATAATAACAGTGATATCAGAAATTGCTATAACGAAGGTGCGATAATCGGGATGGGCAGCAGTCAGTATATTGCCGGTATCGCAGGCAATAGCAAAAGTGGAACGATAACGAATGTCTATAATTTGGGAGAAGTGACAGGTTATTCGCAGAATTACGGTGTCATCATTGGCGCTGGCGACAGTGTGATAAGTAATAGCTACTATAAAACTGATACCGGTTATAAAAAATATGGCGACGATTCGGAATATGAAAGCATCGAAGCCTTTAATGCGGCCTTCCTGGCAGGGATGACAGATAGTGATAAAGCCCTGTGGCTGACCTATGGCGACCGTATGCCGCCGCTGCTTAAAGGCTTGCTGAAGCCTCTGGATATCAACGTCGGCGATATTGAAACAGAATATACAGGCGGCGACTACACCGGCCTGGCACAGGCGCTTGCCGATAAACTGGCAGAGCAGGGGATCATTATCGACGTTACCAAATTACTGGCTGACGGGAAAACAGAAATCGGCGAATATGATTTGAAAGATCTGCTGTTTTCAACGCAGGACGGTTATGCGCTGAATGTCACCGGAAAGCTCGTCATTAAGGAAAAAAGCCCTGAACCGGAGCCTCCGGCAGATAATTACGCCCCGTCATCTGACAGTAAATATACGGGGACTCTGACGAATATTAAGGCTGAAAAAATGCAGCAGGAAGAATACCGTAATCTTGATAAACGCCGCCGCAATACGATCGAACAGGCGTCGGTATCAGTTGAAGGCGACGGTATCAAGCTGGAATAGGCTGCCGCGGCAGAGAACCTGAACAATCAAACAGCAGCATCAAGAGCAAACCCCGCCGTTCGGCGGGGTTTTACTTTTGTAAAAGAATAGTGAAATTTGCCTGTTAGGTAAGTTTTTTGGTATAATATAACGATACGAAGGGAGGTAAAAGCCTATGCCAATCGAATATATTTTACTGGGCGTCGGGATCGTGCTTTTGGGAATCGAAGCAGTGGTGCCGGGGTTTGGCTTTTTTGGCGTTACGGGTCTGATCTCGCTGCTGGCAGGCTCATATTATCTGCTGGGCGGCGGCGCTGAGGCCGCGTATATTTTGCTTGGTGTTGTACTGGCACTGGGCGCAGTAGTTGCCCTGCTGTTTGTTTATCTGCCCGCCGAAAGCAAGTGGAATCCCTTTGTTTTATGGGAGAAACAAGAGAACCGCCACGGTTATACAGGTGCCGAGGATCACTCGCAGTATCTTGGTAAACGTGGAGAGGTCGTAGCACCGCTGCGCCCTGCGGGAACTGTCATCATCGACGGCGAACGTGTCGACGTGGTGAGCTTTGGCGATTATATCATGCCGGGCGCATTGGTAGAGATCGTGAAAGTGGAAGGCAATAAACTGTTTGTTCAGGAAGTAAAAACTAACTAGTAAAGGAAGTGTTGTGATGTTTGATTTTTTGTTTAACGGCGGGTTCATGTTTATCCTGATCATTGCCGGTATCGCCGTATTTTTGAATTTTGTGCCGCTGGCGCTGTGGATCTCGGCTATTGCTGCCGGCGTCAACGTTGGTATTTTCAATTTAGTGGGTATGCGGTTCCGCCGCGTGCCGGCTTCCCAGATCGTGCTGCCGCTTATCAAAGCTAATAAGGCAGGTCTGGACGTCAATGTCAATCAGCTGGAAGCGCATTATCTGGCCGGCGGCAACGTTGACCGTGTCATCGATGCGCTGATCGCTGCTCACAGAGCTCAGATCCCGCTGTCTTTTGAGCGTTCCTGCGCTATTGACCTTGCCGGACGTAATGTGCTGGAAGCAGTGCAGATGAGCGTTAACCCCGAAGTAATTGAAACGCCGGTAGTTTCGGCAGTTGCTAAAGACGGCATCGAACTGAAGGTCAAAGCCCGCGTTACCGTACGCGCCAATATTGACCGTCTGGTCGGCGGCGCCGGTGAAGCGACTATCATCGCCCGTGTCGGCGAAGGTATCGTTACTAACGTTGGTTCTGCAGTTAAACACAGCGATGTACTGGAAAACCCTGATTTCATTTCGCGTACCGTTTTGGCTAAAGGCCTTGACGCAGGTACTGCTTTTGAGATCCTGTCTATTGATATTGCCGATGTCGACGTAGGCCGTAACATTGGCGCCGCTTTGATGACTGACCAGGCCGAAGCCGATAAACGAATCGCCCAGGCCCGCGCCGAAGAACGCCGCGCAATGGCAGTTGCTAAAGAACAGGAAATGAAAGCCTATACCCAGGAAATGCAGGCGAAGGTCGTCGAAGCTCAGGCCAAAGTACCGACTGCGTTGGCAGATGCTTTGGAAAACGGCCGTTTAGGCGTGATGGATTACTACCGCATGAACAATATCAATGCTGATACTGATATGCGGAAAATGATTGCCGGTTCCAGCCCTGAAAATAGCGGCGAAAAAGGCAGCAACCCGAAATAAGCCGACTGTATGAGCCGGTTATTGTATTGAGATGAGGCGAATGTATGGACAATTTAATGCTGTTTTATCCTCTCATCGTACTGTTGTTTTTTATCTTTTTCGATGTCCGTAACCGCAAGAAGCGTCCTGCGCCGCCACCGCAGCAGCCTGCTGATTGGCAGACGCAGCTGCCGGAGGAAAGGCAGGGGCGCGGCTATGAAGGTGAGGACGAAGAAGCTGTACCGTGGTATGTGGAGTTTCCTGAAGACCGGGCGCCCAAAAAGCAGCCTGAGGCGGAAAATACCTGTCAGGAACCTGCACCGGCAGCAGAAGCTGCTGTTCCGGAACCCTTGTATAAACGTTTTGAGCCACAGAAGCCCCAGCCTGCCTTTAAAGGCTTTCGCAGCCGCGGGACAGTAGCTGAAGATGTACGCTATGGCTTTGTGATGGCGCAGATATTGGACAAACCTCGGTCGCTGAAACCGTACGATGATAGTTTTTGATAATTGGGCAAGATTATTTTTCTAACGAAAGAAGTGTTGTTAGTTAATGAATAAAAAACTTGCTGCTGTACTGCTGGCTGGAGCGCTGCTTTTTGGGGCCGCTCCGCTGCAGGCACAGGAAAGTTCTTCGATCGATGCCGTTACTGCCGGCGTAGCCGATACAGGCAGGGCTGACAAAGAGGCAGAGAAAAAAAATAACTGCTTCGACAGTGCCTTATTCGGTGGCGGTGCTGCCGTATATCGACCAGTCGGGCATGGATGAAAAGGGCCGAAAGGTAGCGGCTAATGCTATCAAAGACGCGCTGAAAGAGAAATATCCGCCTGCTAAAAAAGGCGGCGTGAATACCGTTGCCAGTGCCAAAGCTGTTGCTAAGGCGATGCAGAACCATCCGTTTGAAAACGCTGACGCGCCGGTATTGGCAGAGCTTGTTGCCGTTGGTAAAGAGCTGGGCGTCGACCGTGTGATCTACATGGAGATGGAGCCGCCGCGCAACAAGGAAACCGGCTTTATGGTTATCGTCGGCAGTCAGACTTATAGTTCAGTCATTACCATGAAGCTGAAATGTGTGGATGTAAAAACTGAGAAATATCTGTTCAACAGGATCGTGGAGGAAGTTGGGTCATCGTCGGCCGTAGCTTTTTGGAAGATCGGCGGCGCGAGCCAGAGCAGGGCAGTAAAGAAAGGTGTTGCTGCCTGCATGACTGAATTTTTAACTGCTTTTGACTGATAATCTATAGAGAACAAGGTGATATTGGTGTTAGAAAAAATCGATTTAAAACAAAGCCTGAAAAAAGATGCCTATAATGAAAAAATGAGTTATTTTGAAACCAGGCTGGGAGAGCTGCAGCGTGCTTGCCGCGCTGCTGGTATTCCTGTAATAATTTTGTTTGAAGGCTGGCGTGGGTCACAGCGCAGCGTCATCATCAATCATATGATGCAGCAGATGGATGCCCGCGGGTTCAGAGTTTATTCGGCTTCAAAAATGGCGGATGAAGAACCGGACCAACCTTTTTTTGAGCCTTTCTGGCGGCAGCTGCCGGCAAAAGGCAATATGGCTGTGTATTACCGCAGCTGGTACTATCTGAAAAATGAATATACCTTTGACCGCGATGCGGATCAAGTTAAAAGAATAAATACGAGCTACAGGCATATCAATGCTTTTGAAAAGCAGCTGACTGATGATAATTATGTGCTGCTGAAATTTTTTGTACACGTTTCCGAAAAACAGCTGAAGGCTAATGTGCAGAAGGCTGAAAAAAACTATGGTAAAGGCTGGAACAAGGTCAGCGAAAGCGATGATGATTTTGTAGATTATCAGCGGTATCTGGAAATCTACGAGAAAATGTTTATCGACAGCGACCGGCCTAATGCCCACTGGTATCTGATCGCCGGCGACGATACGCGTTTGCCGAGGTCTCGATATTTGATGTGATCGTACAGCGGCTGGAACTGGCGCTGGCCGAAGCGGAAGCCCGCAGACAGAAAGCCGGGCAGCAGCTGGTGTTGCCGCGTACCGAGATCTACGACGTTTTATCAAAGGTCGATCTGTCCAAAGAAATCGCAAAAGCGGAATATAAAGAGAAACTGGATAAATACCAGTCCAAACTGAGTATTTTGCAGTATGAAATGTATAAAAAGGGTATTCCTTTGGTCTTTGGCTTTGAAGGCTGGGATGCAGGCGGTAAGGGCGGAGCGATCCGTCGGCTGACGGCAGCTCTCGATCCGCTGGGGTATTCGGTGAACCCGGTAGCGGCTCCCAACGTGGTAGAGAAATCTTTTAACTATCTATGGCGTTTTTGGACACGCTTTCCCAAACAGGGAGAGATCGCCATTTTTGACCGTACCTGGTACGGCAGGGTCATGGTAGAACGTATCGAAGGCTTTGCAACGCAGGATGAATGGGGGCGGGCCTATGCCGAGATCAACGAGATGGAAGCCCAATGGGCGGAATACGGTACGGTGATAGGCAAATTCTGGCTGCAGATAGATAAAGACGAGCAGTATAAACGCTTTAAGGAGCGGGAGCAAAATCCGAACAAGGAATGGAAGATCACTGACGAAGACTGGCGCAACCGTGAGAAATGGGATGCCTATGAAGCGGCTGTGAACGAAATGCTGGTGCGCACAAGTACTGATTATGCACCGTGGACGATAGTGGAAGGCAATAATAAATATTATGCCCGCCTGAAGGTGTTGAAAACGGTGATCGAAATGTTTGAAAAACGGTTGAAGGACTAACAGCACACTGAGAGAGTATAAACGAGGTAGACAAGTTGACCTGGGAGCTTAAAAATGCGTTGAAAGAAATAGTTGCCCGCGAGAGCGGGGCACAGGTATTTGCGCCTGGCGCGCGGAGGCCGGTGGCCTTTATTTACCCCAATACTTATCATCTGGGGATGTCGAATCTGGGACTGCATATCCTGTATCAGCTCATCAACAGCCGCGGCGATTCAGCCTGCGAACGTTTCTTTCTGCCTGACAGCAAGCTCTTAGCAGAGCATAAACGCACGAAAACGCCGCTTTTATCACTGGAAACACAGCGGCCGCTGGCAGATTTTGAAGTTATCTGCGTGATGATGTCATTTGAAATGGATTATACCAATTTTCTGACTATGCTGGCGCAGAGCAATGTGAAGCTTGAAGCGGCAGCACGCGGCGCCAAAGAACCGCTGGTGATCATCGGCGGTCCCTGCGCGACCTTCAATCCTGAGCCTTTAGCAGGGGTTGCCGATGCTTTCGTGATCGGTGAAGGTGAAGAAACTGTCAATAAACTGCTTGACGCTGTTTATGAAGCCAGGGACAAAGGCCTGTCTAAGGAAGATACACTGTTGGAGCTGGCGCAGCTGAGCGGCATCTATGTGCCGCGGTTTTATGAGCCGCAGTACGATGCTGGCGGTATGTTCTGCGGTATGCAGGTGTCAACGCAGGTGCCTGCCAGCGTAAAACGCCAGTGGGTACGTGAACTGGATAATTATCCGCAGACATCGGCAATTATGACAGATGCGACTGAATTTGAAAATATGTATATCGTCGAAGTAGCACGAGGCTGCGGGCGGCATTGCCGTTTCTGCATGGCAGGTTATTGCTTCCGCAAACCGCGGGCGCGCGATCTTGAGCTGCTGCTTGCTAAAATACGCAACCGTCCGCCACAGACTAAAAAGGTCGGGCTGATGGGGGCCGCGGTATCTGATTATCCGTACATCAAAGAACTGACACAGACACTGGTAGATGAGCAGGTACCTTTTACGGTAGCCTCTCTGCGGGCCGACACCTTAGATGTAGAGCTGACGCAGGCTTTGGCTGCCAGCGGTCAGAGGACGATGACTGTGGCTCCGGAAGCAGGCAGCGTGAAAATGCGTAATATCATCAATAAAGGCATTACCGAAGAACATGTTTTTAATGCCATAGAACTGGCAGCGGCAGCAGGTATGAAAAATATCAAGCTGTATTATATGCTGGGCCTGCCAGGGGAAGCTGACAGTGATATCGAAGAAATGATAGCGATGATCGGTCGGGTACGAGAAAAGATGGATGCCGCCCTTAATAAAGGCGATCTGATAATTTCCGTGAACGGTTTCATCCCCAAGCCGTTTACACCGTTTCAGTGGTCGCCGCTGTGCGATGTCAAAACCTTGAAACGCCGTTTTAAAATGCTGGAAACCGCTTTTAAAAAAGCGAAACATATACAGGTGCAGACAGAATCCTTGAAGGAAACTGTTCTGCAGGCAGTTTTGGCAAGAGGTGATCGCAGGATCGGCGCCGCTTTATTAGAAGCCTTCCACAGAGAAATGCCGCTGAAGCAGGTGCTGAAAGAGCAGGGACTGGATATAGAGGAACTTGCTGCTGCTGCTTACGAGATCGGCAGGCCTTTGCCCTGGCAGCATTTGGATATGGGCTTTACCGAAGCTTATTTGATCAGCGAGTGGCAGAAGGCGCAGCGGGAAGAATTTACACCGATGTGTTTTGACTTATGCCGCCGCTGCGGTGTTTGCGGGGAGGCACAGGTATGAGTTTCAGATTAAGAAATAACGGGCCGATCTGGCTGGGTGAATTTACGGCGCTGACAGAAGCAGGATTCAGCAACGGCTGCAGCTGCCGTCTGCATGGAGCAAGCAGTATTGTGCCGGACGGATTCAACCTGGCGCTGCATGTGGGCGATGAAGCAGAGCTTGTAAACGCCAACCGCAGGCAGTTTGCGGCGGCGTTGGGTGTGGATGCGGCAAGGTTTACTACCTGTGCTCAGGTGCACGGCAGTAAGGTCGTTTGTGTGACAGAAGGCCTTATCGGCAGCGGCGCTGTGGATTTTGCCGATACTATTGCTGACACTGATGCTTTGATCACCGATTTGCAAAATGTGCCGCTGCTGCTGTTTTATGCAGATTGCGTACCGGTTTTGCTGGCTGATACAGAAACCGGGGCTGTGGGACTGGCGCATGCAGGCTGGCGCGGCAGTGTGGAGGAGATCGCCCTCAAAACGGTGCAGATGATGTGCCGTCATTATGGCTGCAACCCGGAAAAAATGCTGGCGGCGATCGGACCGTCGATTGGCAGCTGCTGTTACGAAGTAGACGATAAAGTTCTGACGGCGGGTGCAAAATACCGTGAGTGTTTTACGCTTAAACCAAATGGTAAATATCAGCTGGACTTATGGCTGATGAATAGATTACAATTAGAAGCAGCAGGACTGGAGCGAGGTAATATCCACTGTGCCGCGACATGTACCTGCGATAATCGGGAACTGTTTTTTTCCTATCGTGCCGAGCAGGGTAAAACCGGGCGCATGGGCGTAAGCATTTGCCGAAGATAAAAAAGGAATAATAGTTTTTGTGGCGAATATAAAACTTTTAGGAGGTCTTTATTTTGTTAAAAGACAATCTGCACAAAGTACAGACCCAGATCGCCGAAGCTTTGAGCCGGCGAACTGAAACTAAACTGACAGGCGATAAGGTAACACTGGTCGCCGTAACTAAAAATCATCCCGTAGACGTGGTGCTGGAATCGCTGGCGCTTGGTGTGACTAATATCGGCGAAAACCGGGTGCAGGAAGCGAAGGAAAAACGCACTATTGTGCCTGACCGCGGCTTCTGGCATCTGATCGGCCATTTACAGACCAATAAAGCCAAGCAGGCCGTCACCTTGTTCGATCTGATCGAATCAGCTGACAGCGAGCATCTTTTGGCTGCGCTGGACAAGGCGGCTGGACAGCAGCATAAGCAGCAGGATATTTTGCTGCAGCTCAACATCGCCCGCGAGGAGCAGAAGACAGGCTTTTTTGATTGAAGATTATCTGGCGATATTGCCGCAGCTGGACGACTATAAAAATCTGTGTGTACGCGGTTTGATGGTTATTGCGCCACTGTGCGGCGATATAGAGGAAACACGCCCTGTTTTTAAAGAAGGTTACCGCTGTTTGCGAGCTGCGGGCGCAGCGGCCTGGAATCGAGCTGCTGTCGATGGGTATGACTCACGACTTTACAGTAGCTGTTGAAGAAGGTGCTAACATCGTGCGTGTGGGTACGGCCTTATTTGGTAAGCGCGATTACAGTAAAAATAAATGAGCATGAAGGTATGGTGAAATGTATGAAATTTTTTGATCGTATCTCTGAAACTTTAGGTTTATATGAAGAGGAAGATGATGAACTTTTAGAGGAAGAGGAACCTGTAAAAAAGGCTGAAACAGCTCCTAAACGGATTCCCCGCAGTACGCCTGCCGTCAGCAGGGCAGCACTTTCCGCCGAGTCTGCCGCTTTGGAAAAAAGTGAAGCCAGAAGTGAAGTGCCGGCTGAGAAAAAATCCTTCTTCAGCAAAAAGAACGTCCAAAATTCGCCTGAAGGCAAAACCATTTCCATGCCGCTTGCTCAAAAGCAGGTCAAGGTAGTGGTGCTGGAACCGGCTAATTTTGACGATTCACAAAAGGTTGCCGATTATCTGCGCAACAACCAGCCTGTAGTAGTGAACTTTGAAGGTACTGAAGGCCTGGTGACCAAAAGAATGACCGACTTTATCAGCGGTACTATTTACGCTTTAGGCGGCAGTATGAAAAAAATCGGCCGTAATATTCTGGTCTGTGCCCCGAAAAACGTAGATATCGACGCCAGCGTCAACATTTATGATGAAAAGGGTGGTCAACCGTGGAAAAAATAACAGCTCAAACCGGCCTGCTGGCTTTTATCGGCGGCGGCGCTATGACTGAAGCTATCATCAAAGGTATTCTGGGAGCCGGACTGGCTGACCCGGGTGAGATCTTTGTCGGCGAGCCGTCAGCGGCACGCTGTGAATATTTACAGAAAACCTACGGCATTAAAGCATCTGGTGATAATAAAGCTGTGGTAAAAGATGCAGGGCTGATCATTCTGGCAGTAAAACCGCAGGTTGTTGATGCGGCGATCACTGCTGAGCTTGCTGCAGCAATGCCGCCGCAGGCAACGGTGCTTTCGATCATGGGCAGTGTCGATCTGGCGAAGCTGCATCAGGTAGTGCCGGGACATGCGGTCATCAGAGTGATGCCCAATACACCGCTGGCAGTAGGTGCGGGGATGACGGCGATTGCGCCTGACAGCAAGGTCAGCTCCGAGATGATCGACGCCGCTAAAACTATTTTTGGTTCCTGCGGCGAGGTCGAAGTAGTGGCTGAAAGTGCTATCGAAGCGATCACGGCGGTATCAGGCTGTGGTCCGGGCTATGTCTTTATGCTGATCGACGCTCTGGCAGATGCTGGCGTTAATGCAGGCCTGCCGCGGGCGCTGGCGATCAAGCTGGCCGCCCAGACATTTGCCGGCAGCGGCAAAATGGTGCTGGAAACAGCATTGCATCCGGCGCAGCTGCGCGATCAGGTAACTTCGCCAGGCGGAACTACCATTGCCGGTATCCATGCTCTGGAAAACCGCGGAGTGCGTGCGGCGATGTATGATGCTGTACTGGCCGTGCTGGAACGCAGTGAGAAATTGAAGGGTAAATAACCAATGGCAGATAGAGAAAAGATTTTAAGATATTTTCGGGCCGGCGGCGATGAAGAACTGGCAGCCAAGCTGCTTGATCTGGCGGAAGGGGCTCATAGAAGCCGAAAATTCCGCGTCAGCGATTTTCTTGATCCGCATGGCTGTAATGTGGCCGAGATCGTTGCGGCCAATTTTGAAAATGTGAAGCTGGAAACCAGCGGCGGTTTTAAAAATGCCGAGCGTATGAAAGTTGCTTTTGTTGCCGAAGACTTTTTTGGTCAGCCGGATTTTGGCATGGTCTGCTTTAAAGTCGAATGGGACAAACGCTATTATGAACTCAGTCACCGCGATATTTTGGGAGCTTTTATGGGGATGGGCTGTAAACGCGAGATTTTGGGCGATATTATTTTTATCCCTGAAGGAGCACAGTTCGTAGCCGATAAATCTTTTACTACTTACATTATGAACAATCTGACGCAGATAGGTTCTGCCCCGGTTTCACTGACCGAGATCACAGAAGCTGACCTGTTGCAGAAGGAAGAAAAGGTCAAGGTCATCAGCGCTACAGTTGCAGCTTTAAGGCTGGATGCCGTTGCTGCTGCAGGATATGGCGTATCCCGGTCACGTATGGCTGACGAGATCAAAGGCCAGAATGTTAAAGTAAACTGGAAAGAGGCCAAGAACGCAGCCCAGCCGGTCAGCGAAGGCGATATCATTTCTTTCCGCAGCCGCGGCAGGGTAGAAGTAGCCGAGATCAGGGGCACTACCAAAAAAGGTCGTTTAAGCATCACGCTGAAAAGATATATTTAATGGGGAGGGTATCACGATATGTTGACACCGTTAGATTTAAACAATAAGAACTTTTCCAAAGGCTTCCGCGGATATGACACCGAAGAGGTCGATGAGTTTTTTGCCAAAGTTGCCAAGGATTTTGAACGCCTGTATCAGGATAACGTAGAGCTTAAAGATGCTGTGGAACGAGTCAGCGCCAAACTGGAATACTATCAGCAAATGGAATCCACCATGCAGAACACTTTGGTCATCGCACAGGAAACTGCCGACGAAGTGAAAAAGAACAGCGAGCAGAAGGCTGCCCTGCTGGAGCAGGAAACTGCCATGAAATGCAAAGAGATCACTTCTGAATGCCAGGCTGCTGCTGCTAAAGCAAAAATGGACGCTGAAATCGCGGCGACTCAGGCCAGGACAGAAGCAGAAGCTTATGCTGAAAAACTGCGCAGCGAAGCTGAAAGTGAAACTACAAAATTGCGTAATGACACGCTGGCGGAAATTGCCAGACTGCGCGGCGAAGCTGAGGCCGAGCTGAAGCAGATGAAAAATGAGACTCAGAATTTTGTAGACAAAATGCGCAGTGCCGCCGAAGTAGAAGTCGCTAAAATGAAAGTAACTACAGAGGATCTGTGCAAAAAAATGTCGTCGCAGGCAAAAGACGAGGCCAGCGATGTTTTGGCACAGGCACGTGCCGAAGCACAAAAGCTGACCAGCGAAGCCGACGAACGCTACAGAACGATGATCGCCGATGCCGAAGAACGTTCCAGAACGCTTTTGGCTGACACCGACGAAAAAGTAAGAAAAATGATTTTTGAAGCAGAAAATAAAGCTGCTCTCGCAAAAGGTATCTTTGAAGATCAGGTCAAAAAGGCCGCTGTGCATCGTCAGCATATGATGAGCATTTTGGAAGGCCAAATGGAGCTTTTGAAAAACTTTAGCGAAGATACTGAAAAATAAGCGAGGTCGGCAGCATGATTATTTTGGTACGCCACGGTGAAGCAACTCATCATACAGAGCATTTGACAGGCGGTTGGACCGATTCGGAGCTTACGGCTGCGGGAAAGGTTCAGCTGCAGGCCGTTGCGTCCAAATTAGCCAAAGATTTTGCAGGGCAAAGCCGTGATCTGCGGATCCTGACCAGCGATTTGAAGCGGGCGGAAGAATCAGCCCGGATCATCGCCGCCAGGCTGGGGATCAGTAAGCTGGAACCGTATGAATTTTTGCGCGAAAAAAATAATGGACAGGCGGCAGGCTTGACTGAAACGGCTGCCAAAGCTTTGTATCAGCAGCCTCCGACCTTAAAGGAACTGCATCACCGCAACTATCCGGGCGGTGAAACGCGGCAGGAATTTTATGACCGTAATGTGCAGGGCCTGATAAAATGCGCTGATCTGGAGCGGGAAAATCTTCTGATCGTAGCCCATAAAGGCACGATCCAAAACATCATTTTCCATTGGCTGGGGCTTGATATAGCTGCCGTCAACGTTTTAAATTTTTCTGTCGATATCCTGCCGTCCAGCGTGACGGTCCTGGGAATCAACAAATGGCGCGAACATGCTGTGTTCAGGCTCAACGATACCTCACATCTGCATACTGACAGCGGTTATGGCATCTTTGAGTTTAAATATGGCAAATACCATTGACTATAACTTGTATAATGGTGTATAATGACTTTGTTTTAATAAAAGCAGCAGCGATGACGAAGACAGTAGCCTGCCGGGCACAGTCAAGCGAGTCGGGGACAGTGCGAGCCCGATCGGAAAGATGGCAGGGGAAGATCACTTCAGAGCTTCTGGGCTGAAAACAGTAAGCCCGGACGGGTAACACACGTTATGGTGTTTCGAGTGGCAGGCAGCTTAAGTCTGTCATGAGGGTGGTACCACGGGTTTATAGTCTCGTCCCTTTTTGGGAGCGGGGCTTTATTTTTTTGGAGGTGTACACATGGATTACAGCAAGACCCTTAATTTACCGGAAACTGAATTTCCGATGCGTGCCGGTTTACCGGAACGCGAACCCGAATTTTTGAAATACTGGGAAGAAAACAAAATCTATGAAAAGAAACAGGAACTGCATGCGGGCCATAAAAAATTTGTCCTGCACGACGGTCCGCCGTACGCTAACGGAAAGATCCATATGGGTACGGCTTTAAACAAGATTTTGAAAGACATCATTATGAAATATAAATATGCGCAGGGATTTGATACCCCGTATGTTCCCGGCTGGGATACCCATGGTATGCCGATCGAGCACGCCGCTATCAAAAATCTGGGACTGAACCGCCATGAGCTTGATACACTGGTACTGCGTAAAGAATGTCACGACTACGCTTTAAAATGGATCGACGAGCAGCGTACCGACTTCAAACGTCTGGGCGTTCTTGGAGATTGGGATCATCCTTATATCACCATGACCCACGATTATGAAGCTGTACAGATCCATGTTTTCGGCGAGATGGCAAAAAAAGGCTATATCTATAAAGGTAAAAAAGCTGTTTACTGGTGTCCGCACTGCGAAACCGCTCTGGCAGAAGCTGAAATCGAATACGGTGAAGAAAAGTCGCCGGCGATCTTCGTAAAAATGCCGCTCGTCAAAGACAACGGCATGCTGCCAGAAGCAGCTCAGGGCAAACCGGCCTATATCGTTATCTGGACCACTACTCCGTGGACCATGCCTGCCAACGTAGCGATCGCGCTGCATCCGGACTTTGAATATGCCTGGGTAGAATGCGAAGGCGAAATCCTGTTTATGGCCAAAGAGATGCTGGAAGCCGTTGGCAAGGTCTGCAAAAAAGACTTCAGCAATATCATCGGCACCTGTAAAGGTAAAGATATGGAATATGCTGAATGCAGACATCCGTTTGAAACTATTGACCGCAAATCCTTAGTCGTTTTGGCTGATTATGTTACGCTGGAAGCCGGCACAGGCTGTGTACATACCGCTCCCGGACATGGCGCCGACGACTTTGAGACCGGCGTTCGCTACAATCTGCCGATCATCTGCCCTGTTGACGGCTCAGGTAAACTGACAGCAGAAGCCGGTGTGGATTTTGCAGGCATGTTCGTTTTTGATGCCAACGTACCCATCATCAAATATCTGGCCGGGCTGAACCGCCTGTTTGGCAAAGAAAACATCCGCCATCAGTATGCACACTGCTGGCGCTGCAAGAACCCCATCATCTACCGTGCGACCGAGCAGTGGTTCGCATCTGTTGACGGCTTCCGTGAAGAAGCCCTGAATGCTATTGCCAATGACGTGCAGTGGATCCCGTCCTGGGGCGAAGCACGTATCCATAATATGGTCGCCGACCGCCACGACTGGTGCATTTCCCGTCAGCGTGTCTGGGGCGTGCCGATCCCGATCTTCTACTGTGAAGACTGCAACGAACACCTGGTCAACGACGATACTATCAATGCTGTTGCCGACCTGTTTGCTAAAGAAGGCTCTGACGCCTGGTGGGCTCATTCTGCTGAAGAGATCCTGCCGCAGGGCACCAAATGCCCCAAATGCGGCGGCACTCATTTCCGCAAAGAATCTGACATCATGGACGTCTGGTTCGACAGCGGTTCCTCTCATGCAGCAGTCTGCAAAACCCGTCCCGAACTGGCATGGCCTGCCGACATGTATCTGGAAGGCAGCGACCAGCATCGCGGCTGGTTCCAGTCGTCGCTGCTCACTTCCGTTGCTACCGAAGGCAAAGCGCCTTACCGCGCAGTTCTGACGCACGGTTACGTAGTCGACGGCGAAGGCCGCAAAATGTCTAAATCTGTAGGCAACACCGTTGCTCCGCAGGAAGTTATCGCCCAATACGGCGCCGATATCATTCGTTTGTGGGCAGCTTCCTCCGACTACAAGGCTGATATCCGTATCTCCAAAGAGATACTGAAACAGCTCTCTGAGGTTTACCGCAAGATCCGCAACACCATCCGCTATATCCTGGGCAACACCAACGATTTCAATTATGAAACCGACAAAGTTGAATTTAAGGATATGCTGGAGCTGGACCGTTGGGCTTTGATGCATATGCAGCTCTTGAAAAAAGAAGTTTCCGCAGCTTATGAAAGCTACGACTTCCATGTGCTCTATCATCATGCTATCCATAACTTCTGCAGCGTCGAGATGAGCAGCTACTATCTGGATATCCTCAAAGACCGCCTGTATGCATACAAGGCCGATTCCTTTGAACGCCGCAGCGCTCAGACAGCAATGTACGAGATCATGCTGGATCTGGTCGTAATGATCGCGCCCGTACTCAGCTTCACGATGGAAGAAGTATGGCAGTTCATGAAAAAACCTGCTTCCATGCCTGAATCCGTATTCATGATGCCGTGGCCAGAATGCAAGGAAGAATATATCGACGAAGCCCTGGAAAGCAAATGGGATAACTTCATCGAGATCCGCAGCGAGATCACCAGAGTTCTGGAAGGTGCCCGCCGCGCTAAAACTATCGGTCATTCTCTGGACGCTAAAGTCGAGCTGCATGCTACAGGCGAAGCGCTGGCGATACTCAGATCCGTTGAAGGTGATCTGGCGACACTGCTGATCGTATCGCAGGCTAAACTGGTGGAAGGTTTGGCCGGCGGCGTAGAAGCGACCGGACGTGAAGACCTGAAAGTAACTGTTCAGGCTGCGGAAGGCGAGAAATGCGAACGCTGCTGGATCTATAGCGATACCGTAGGTAAAGATGCTGAGCATCCGACTGTGTGCGCACGCTGTGCGGCAGCTTTGAAATAAGTAAAACTGCATAATAAAATTAAAATGCAATACCGGACAGATATCTGTCCGGTATTTTTTTGCTGCAGGCCTTATCGTTAGCAAAGGATCTTTATCATAATTGTCAGGCAGTGAAGAATAAAAGCTTTATTAAGATGAAAAATTAGTGTAATATAAAAGCTGAAAGAGTGATAGCTGCAAAAATTGAAAGAGCAGGTGAAATGCAATGCGAAAAGTGAATCCTGAATACGCCAAAGCAATTATGGCGATTGCCAACAGAGCCCCGTATCTTAAACTGCTGGGCATGAAGATATGTGAGCTTGACTATGGCTACTGCCGTGTCGAAACGCAGATCAATGACAGCCTAAATAATCCCTTTGCTTCAGTACATGGCGGCGTCTTTTCATCAATTCTTGACACGGCTACCTTTTGGGCTCTTTACTGCTGCATCGGCGAAGAGGACGGCATAACTACGCTTGACCTGCAGGTGAATAACCTTGCCGCTGCTGCTTCTGGCAAAATAATTGCGGAAGGCAGACTGATAAGAATGGGGAGGACGATCGGGCTTGCCGAAGGTACGTTAAAAGATGAAAACGGCAGACTGCTTGTTCAGGGCACATCAAAAATGTTTGTTCTGCCGGGCCTGCAATCCATAGATAAAGTGGCAGACAGGGTTGGCTTTGAAACCTTGCCGCCTAAATTCCTTTGATCGCGAACAGCATAATATAAATATAAAAATCCCGGACATATTACTATCCGGGATTTTTATATTTATTAAAATTTTCCGAAAAACGACATTTTTATTATGCTTAATAAATTAAAAATAATTCATAATATTAGCTACTTTTGAATAATTAGCTATAACATAAAATTTAGTTTGAAGAAAAATAAAACATTTGTAATATAAACAAAATTGCGCTGAGAATATATACATGATATCATAATATAAGAAATTTGTTATATATAAAATTTATTATATGATTAAATTTATATTTTTTTTGGAGTTAAAGTAACCCTAGAAAGTCTACTTTCCTTTTACTGCAGTGAAATTTATTTATAAAAATTATAAAAATAAAGAAGGAATGCGATTCTATGAATTCAAAATTCTGCCATGACAGTGAAATGACATCACGTAGATCAGGCATTGAATCATTAATGATGAAATGCCCTATTTGTGGCCGTGAATTCAGCTGTAACAAAACATATCATGTTTATACGGCTTTTCTTGCCAGAAAAAGGCAATATTATTGCAGTTATTCTTGTTTTAATAAACGGCCAAACCCAAGAAAATAATTTTGCCGGCAAAAATGTTTGTTACTATTTGTTTTCGGAGGTGCTTGATAATGGAAAAAGAGCTTCAAAAAATTGGACACAGAATAAAGCTTTTGCGCATTGAAAATAAAATATCACAAAAGGTGCTGGCTAAAAAACTGTGTATATCGCAAACACATTTAAGCAATATCGAAAATGGCAGAGTTGGTGTGACTTTGTTGCACTTAATAAAAATAAAAGAATTGTTTGAATGTCCGATAGAATATTTTTTTGAAGAAAAAACACTCTCTGAAAACGAAGCAGAAAAAAACGAATGCCAAAAAATAAAAACTATAGTCGAAGAAAAATAACTTTAGACTGGAAGATTTGTCTAAAGCCATAGAAATAATGAAAGTTTTACAGAAAGGCTGAAGATAAATACTTCCATTGTTGGAAGGAAGCTGATTTTTCATGAAAAAAATAAATAAAAAATTGAGCCTTTGCATTGCCTTAGCTTTGATGCAGTCTGTATATGTCAGTAATAGTTTTGCAGCAGATGCTACAGGGGTAACTAATCAGGGCAGTAGATATTATTTTGGCGTAGGTACAGAACCTACTCTTGAAGATTTGTCCAAAAAAGGAATTATTGATTATAAGAAGGCCAGCCAAAAGTCTCAAAATAATAATGAGAATGGAGAAGGCGCAGGGCCTAACGCCTTAGATAAAAATAATTATGGCGCTTTGGCAGCGGGTATGGGTGCATTTGCGTCGCATGGATACAGTACTGCGGTCGGTTATAATGCAACGTCTGTTATCAGCTCTACGAGTTTGGGCGCTGCCAGTTATGCCACTAGTAACTCGGCTGCTGTCGGTGTTAATGCATATGCAACGAACAAAGGCACTTCTGTTGGCAATAATACGCAAAGTGCTAACGGCGTTGCCATAGGCTATAACGCAACTGCCGGTGATTTTTACAAAAATCTGCCTGGGGAATTATTTTCTTCCTACAGCGGCACAGCTATTGGCAATAATGCGTTTGCCAGAGGCGGCGTTGCTGTGGGGGACAGCGCTTCTGCAGAAGCTTATGGTGTTGCCCTGGGTGACAGGACTTATGTAGCATGGCGTGGCAGCGCGCTGGGCGATAATGCATCGGTTTTGGCAAACGGCGGTGTTGCGCTTGGCCCTGATGCAGTTGCCGATACGGCTGCTGGGAAAATTGGTTTTGTAGCGACTGCTGCTGGTCAGCCTGCAACAGAGATGGAGCTTGCCGCATCTATTGGTAAAGCTGATGTTGTAAATCAATTCAATAATAAATGGTCTGAAAAAAATAACGAATATACAGAGGTTATGAAAAACTATTACAGCCTTCATGATGAAGCGCAAAAGAACGACGATATCCTGCGCAATACAAAAGGCAGTACGGATGCGGAAAAACAAAAAGCTTATGAGGCTGCCTTGGCCAAAAAAGCTGATCTGTCAAATCGTATTTTAGAAGCTACTAAACAAAAAAATGCATGGTTAAGCCAAAATAAGGATTTTTTAAATGCTTTAGAAGAAAAAAATAATGCCCTTTCGGCATGGCGCAGCAGTGATGGCGCAATAAGCGTAGGTTCGGCGGCGTATACAGATGAGAACGGTAAGTTCCATGCCGCTAATACACGCCAGATCACCAATTTGGCGGCAGGTACAGAAGATACTGACGCAGTCAATGTAGCGCAGCTTAAAAGTGTAAAAAATCTGGTAGATGAACTTAATACAGACCAGACAACTAACAACGAAAATATCACAAAGCTGCAGGGAGGATTTACTGTAAGTAACGAAATTGGTACTAAAACAGATATCAGACTTGGCGGCGAAAACAAAACAGATATCAAATTTATCGGAGCCAAAGATAAAATCGATGTCAGTGTTGAAACTACTGCAGAAGGAGCTAAAATAACTATTGCGCCTAACGCTAAGCTTGGAGAAACTCTGGACATCAGTAATAATACCTCTATCACTAACCTGAATAACAGGGTTGATAATCTGGAGGTCAAATTTGGTGATATCAATGACCAGATCGCAGCCAATAAAGTTACTGTTGAAGGCGACAGCAACAGCGGTGTGAAGGTCGAAAATGTTGCTCAGGAAGGTGATCCTGTAAAATACAAAGTAAGTTTAGAAGACAAAGTACAAGTTGGTAATGTCACTATAGAAGGGAGCACTGATAACGGCAATAAAATCGGTGAAATAACAGGTCTTACCAATACGACTTTGAACAGCGCTGATTTTGCAACAACTGGTCGTGCTGCAACTGAAGAACAGTTAAAATCAGTCATGGATACTCTTGGAACTGTTGGCAGTGTAGATTTAAGCGCCGGTGAAAATATCCAGATAGATAAACTGGGCAACAACGATTATAAAGTATCTTTAAAAGATGATATAAGCTTAAACAGCATCGAAGCCAAAGAATATAAGGTCGGCAACGAAACCTACATCGATAGCAACGGTATCAATGCCAATAACAAAACGATCAGTAATGTTGCTCCTGGACGTGTCGATGCGACCTCAACAGACGCTGTAAACGGCAGCCAGTTATATCAGGTAAAACAGGATATCCAGGGACTCAGTAACGATATCAGCCGTTTTGGAGAAGAAATAGACAGCGTTGGCGCATTATCAGCGGCAATGGCAGGTCTGCACCCACGCTTCCAGGATGGTAACAAAGGTGAACTGGCGATGGCAATGGGGTCATATGATGGCAAAAACGCTTTGGCCGTCGGCGGATTTTATGCACCAAATCAGGAAGTAATGTTTTCGCTGGGGATGGGTATAACCCAGGGCGGTAAAAAAATGGGTAATATTGGTGTAAACTTTGCTTTAGACCGCACTAAAAAAGGCGAAGTACCAAAACGTGATATTATTTACACACGCCGTGAAGTCGATACTTCCTTAAAAGCTCAGGAAGAAAAAATCCAGCTGTTATTGATGAAATTAGAAGCGCAAAGCCGTGAAATCGAAACATTAAAAGCGAAATTGCAATAAAAAGAACCGATTAAAACACAAAAAATACCGGATAGATATTCTATCCGGTATTTTTTATGCTTATAAGTCCGTTACAGGTTCTGTTACTGTATATCTGTTTTCCAAATGCCTGATGATTTCATTCAACCGCCGCTTGCTGTTTTCCCTGTCAGCTGCGGCCCTGCCTGAACAAGCTAAGCAGTGCCATTGTAAAAGAACAAGGTACACAAAAATAACGTCCATGTAGGAAGCTATTTGGTTGAAATGGTAACAATACTGTTAATTGCAGCATAAAAAGCCTGTAATTAACAGTACCTCAATGCCAAAATAAGTAAACATGTGATTGTTTGGAGCTATGACGCGACAGTCATAGCCTATGCAGTTGTGGGAAAACAAAAAGATAAGGCGACACTTAACCTAAAGGTGAGTGTCGCCTTATCTTTTACATTTTTTATTATACACCTAAAAGTTACCAGTTGCAAGACCATCGAACAAAGTTTTTTGATAATTCGAGCAAGAATGTCTTGCGGGGGGGGACGAATATGATAATATAATGTAAAATATTAAAAATGCTTTGAAAAAATATAGAATAGCAAAACCGTTGGTTGGATTTTATAGACAACTATCAGGGCTTGTTTGTTTGTAACAAAAGAAACCTGAGAAGGTATGGTTTCCATTAGTGAGGAGATGGACGATGCAGATGATGCAATTAAATGTTACGACTGATTATGCCATCAGGACTGTTTTGTATCTTGCTATCAAAGATGAACTGGCAACATCGAATGAAATAGCTATGGCAATGGGTATACCGCCAAGCTATGTTTTAAAAATCACCAGCAAGCTGGTAGTGGCCGGTATCATCAAAAGAATAGTAGGGGCACAGGGCCGGCTTTTTGCTGGCTAAAAAGCCAACGGAGATCAGCCTTTACGAAATCATCAATGTGCTGGAGGCGACTACAAAGCTTAACCGTTGTTTGGAGGTCGGCAGGTATTGCAGCCGTTTTGCTACTGAAAATTGTCCGGTACGGGCCTTTTACTGTGAGCTACAGAGCTTGATTGAAAAGAAGCTGCAAGCAATGACGGTAGCAAGCCTGCTACACGGATAAGCGGTGGAAATGGATGGGAAGATGGAAGAGTTGGATTATAAAAAAGTTGGCTGCGAGATCCAAGTAAGGCGTACCCGCAATGGCATAACGCAAACAGAATTTGCTAAATTTTTGGGTATTTCGCAGACGCATTTAAGCAATGTAGAAAGTGGCCGAGTGATGCTTAGCTTAAAGATGCTGCTAAAAATAAAGCAGCGTTTTGTGTGCACGTTAGACGAGATAGTAGACCCGGAGGGCTATAAAGAGCTTTTGAATAGTAAAAATAAGCTTAGGCGCTTTAGGCTGGTGCGCTGCGACGAGTAACAAATAGCGGCAAGGAGATGTTTTAGTTGCATATCGAGATATGGGAAGAGGTTACCAATAAAAGTATACAACCTGGTTTAAATGGTTTAACGGTGCGGTGCCCAATTTGCGGACGTGAGTTTGGCTGTAATAAGACTTACCACGTTTATACAGCCCTGGTAGGAAGAAAACGGCAGTATTTTTGCAGTTTTTCTTGTTATAAAAAAAGACCTGATCAAAAACAGAAAAGATGAAAGGATGTTTATGAAAATGAAAAACTTGGAGAAGGCTATAATTTTGAGTTTAATGTTGTCGGGTGTTGGTAGTAGCAGTGCAATGGCTTTGGAATGGGGCTTAAATAATAGTGGCACTACATTTGATATATCTGAGGCAAGTAAAAGTTATAGTGTGCACAGTACGACTGATAAGCCAATGGGTATCATAAATACTAACAATGGTATATTGACAGCTAACGACATTGTACTGGAAGTGCGCAGCGATAGCAATGAGGCGGCAGGTTTTTTTAATGATGGCGGCAGTGTTTATACAGGTAAAAATATGGAAATTACAGTTGTTGGCGGTTCAGGTAATTTTATGGTCAATGGTATTGTCAATCAAAGTACAGGGGCCAACAACGCCTCAAAATTTACTGCCGGTAATATAAAAATGGATTTGACAGGCTATGGCAGTGAGCTTTACGGTATTATCAATGGAAGCCATGGGATTAACGGAAATAATGCGGTAGATTTTAAGGCGGGGAATATTACAATTGAGGCCAATAATGATGGTAACCTGATAGGAATTACCAACAAAAACGGAACTAGTGCCGCGAGTACATTTACTGCTGATGATATAAACATTACCGGCAGTGGCAAGGGATATATTGTAGGGATAGAAAATCAGACATCTAATCAAATGAGAATGAAAAATGTTGCTATAAAGCTTACTAAAAAAGAAAACGGCAGTGGTCATGCCAGTGCAGGTATGCTTGGAATTTCTAATACCAGTGCGGATTTTAAGTCTGATAACACAACTATTATTCTGGATAATATTAATGGCAACGATAAAACTACAGGTATCAATGTTGGTGGCAACAACGCAATGATCAATGGCGATTTGAATATGCGTATCATCGGCAATGCCAATGCTGATGTTATAGGTGTTAAAGGTGAAGCGCAGGTTGCAGGCGATGTGAAAGCAGAGTTGAGCGGAGGGAAAAACGTTACTGGTATCCTTGGGACATCCACCATTGACGGTAGCGTAAAGATGAAGATAAACAGCTTAGGTAGTGCTTGTGGCATTAATGCAGGCCAGGTCACTGTTGCCCATGATGTGAATATGGATATAAGCGGACAAAGCGGGATGGTTGCTGGTATCGCATCCAATGATGCCATTACGGTGTCCGGAAATTTGAATATCAATATTCACGATACAACTGCTTATCAAAGAATGGCTGCTGTAATAGGGAATACGAATTCGGCCACACATATAACAATTGGTGGACTGCAAAACAATATCAATGTTGAAGGCAGCAGTGATTTTGCTGAAGGCTTATTCAGCGGCGTTAAGTTGGCAGATAATTCTGTGACAAATATTGTTTTGAAAAATACTAAAGACACCTACTGGCAAACACACGGTATTTATGACAGAGATGACAAAGGCTTCAATTTGGAAACTAATGCTGTTTTAAATGTTGATGTTGAAGCAAACGGTCTACAGTCTGGCAGTACAGGAAGTTCTGAAGGTGTGTTTGGATTACTTTTGACTAATGTAAATGGCACAGAATCTAGTGCGAAAGCTGGTTCACAAATTAATGTAGCAGTACAGGGGGCCGCAGTAAACGATGCAGGTTTGATTGGTACTGTAGGTATCAGTGGCAGTATTAAAGCAGATGGTGATGTAAGGGTTGATGTTAAAAGTGAAAAAGGCATTGGTTTACGTGCAAATTCTGTTGGGGATCACAGCGAGTATACGGGTGAAGTTATTGTTAAGACAAATAATGGTACAGCAGTAGGTGCTGTAGGCTATAGTGGTAGTTACGATGCATCAATTAAAATAGATCCGGTGACAGGAAAAAAAGTGCAGCTTCTGGGTGATGTTAAACATTTTACCAAATATGGTACTCAAGGAGCTTTGATCGATATCAGTTTGAAGACGGCGGATTCTTTTCTTACTGGTGCTAGTATTGGTGCAAATGGCGCAGATAGAATAACTAATCTTAGCTTTGATAATGCATCGACATGGAATATGGCAGGCGACAGTGTTGTAAATGCGTTGATAAACAATAATAATGCTGTTATTGATTTGACACAAGGAGCAGATACTTTAAATGTTACCGATTACAGCGGTACTGGAGGAAAGTTTGTTATGGATACCGACCTTGCCAGTGAAACCAATGGCGATAAGATTGCTATTACAGGTGCTACGGCAGGGATTACTTATGTACAGGTCAAGGATTCAAGTCTGCTTAGTGGTATTGAAGTAACAGGTAATAAAAGTCTACTTTTGATAACTGATACCAGTGAAAAAGCCACCTTTACAGGAAAGCATCTTAATGCTGGAGGTATATGGGATGTTACGCCGACTATTGAGAATGGTGCAGATGTTACTAAGGCAGATGGTAGTACAGGCAGTAAAAAGGAGTGGTATTTAACCAAAATAGAAAAAGTAATAAATAATGATACGGGAGTATTGCTCTCTACAATGGATAACAGTTACGCTCTCTGGCGTAATACCAACGACAGTCTGCGTAAGCGTCTGGGAGATTTGCGTTTTAGAGACAACACAGTAGATGGTGATGGCATTTGGGCACGATACAGCGGCGGAAAGTTTGCCGGCAGCGGTTTTGACAGCGGTTATAATATGTATCAACTGGGATATGATAAAGCGGATAATGCCAAAAGTACCTATGGCTTTGCTATTGATAGTGGTAATGCTAATGCCAGATATGGGACCGGAAGCGGTAAAGACAAGCTGTTTGCAGGCAGTATTTATGGAACCTGGCATGGCGATAACAGCAGCTATACAGATGTAGTGACTCGCTTCGGCCAGTTTGATACGGACATCAGGTCCTATGGCGATTATCCGGATAAGGCCAAGGCAAAAAGCCATGCGTATAGTCTGAGTGTGGAATATGGAAAAACCATAGAACTGAATAAAGCACAGGGGACTTTTATCGAACCGCAGGCACAGCTGATTGTAGGACGGTTGGGCAGCAGCAGCTACACGACTGATCGTGGCAATAATGTTTATATGGGCGGTGTAAACAGCTGCATTGGACGTTTGGGCGTAGTAGCAGGCAAAAAAGATGCGTCAGGCAACGATGTATATCTTAAAGTGAATATGCTGCATGAGTTTGGTGGTAACCGTGATGTCATGATGCTGGCGGGCAATGGTGAAACATTGAGTGAGTCGCAGGATTATGGCGATACCTGGTTTGAGCTTGGTTTGGGTGGTAATATCAAGCTGGGCAACAGCAGTCATTTATACGGCGATATCGAACGGAGCTTTGGCGCCGATATCCAAAAGAAATGGCAGGTAAATGCAGGAGTAAGGTTTGAATTTTGATTTATGGTTTTGATAAAGATATCGTTTCTTTATTGCAGTATTTAGATTTGAGAAGATTATAAAAGCACAGACTATATTGGTCTGTGCTTTTTTTAATTATTTTATTATGCGTAACTTATTATAACTTAACAGTTATATTTACAATCTTTTAGTGGTAATAATTTTGTTAAAAACGAAAAGTATTAAAGGTAAAGAACGGATAAAGCATCTGTATCACAGAAAAATTGCTGTGATAATTCAGAAATGAAGTGATAAACTGATGAGAATAACTTGTTAAAGCAGTTAATTTATTATACTATAAGCGAAGTATCTATGGTTTTAGTTGATTTGCATAAGCGAATGAAAAACCAAGAGCAATTGTAAAGGAGAGGGTTAAACTATGAAAAGGAAAAAAGATGTAATTAAAAAAGCAGTCTTGGCAAGCGTTTTAGCAATGTCATTAAATAATGTGGTGTGGGCTGCTGAAGGTGTCGATCAGCCATTTTCGACAGTAAGTGAGTTGGAGGCGCTTGGGGGAATAGCGTCTATCGACTCCAGCAGCATTAGCCATGTTACGAAGGGCATTTATGCTAGTGGTAATGATTTTATTTATAATAGCGGTGCTATCAAGCTGGATATTAATGGTTTTGCCAACTCTACAAACAGTGGCTACGATTCTATTGGTATTTTTGGCTATAACAGCACGATTGACCTGAAGCAGATCGAGATGAATTTTATTGATACTTCAGGAACGGTACATAATCTGGATGTTTATGGTATTAAGACATATGCTTCCGGAGTTGTAAAAATCGGTGATGATTCTAAAATCACTGTTTCCGGTAATGTCAGCGGTCTGGATTCCAATAATCAGCCTAATGTGATGAAGGGTATGTATGCCGGTGATAATGCGACAATGGATTCAGGTATTATTGAAGTTGGCGATAATTTAGAGTTGAATGTTATCAATGCGGGAACTGGCTGGACTTATGGTATCGATTCTTATGACGGAGCTACTATTTCTGTTGGTGATGGGTTGAGGTTATTTGTTACAGGCGGAAAGGATACCAGAGGAGTCGAGGTTGGTTTTAACGACGCTAAGGTTACTTTGGGGGAAAATGCTTCTATCATTGCTAACAGCAGGGATGGCGTGGGGTTGGGAGTATTTGTATTTAATAAAGGGAAGTTTGAGGCAGCTAAGGATCTTGTTATTAACGTCAGTGCGGATGATGGAAGCCAATGGGCAGCAGGTGTGTTGGCGCAAGGCACTGGCAGCGAGGCTGTATTAAATGGAGCTGTTATCAGTGCGACTGAGGGCGGTACTGCGAGTTATGCTATTTATACTTATAATAACGGCAGCGTGGTGGGTAATGCGGGCAAATATAATATTTACGGCAATATCCTTAATAACAGTGGGGGCACAGTTGATCTTACTGCTAATAGCGGATCGTTTATCGAGGGCTGGGTAAGCACTGCCAGTACAGCTGAAACTAATATTTCGCTGGAGGAGGCTTCCTATTGGAAGGTGACTGGTGATTCTAACCTGACGCATTTGCATAACGATAATTCGATAGTGGATATGACTCACGACAGTAATACTTTCAGCACTTTGACGGTAGATAATCTCAGCGGTGAGAACGGCGTTATCAAAATGGATATCGATGCCAGTCAGAATTCGTTGAACAGCGACAAGCTGTATGTTACCGATACGTTGACCGGGACGCAGTATATTGATTTGTACGAGGTCAATGGTTATACGCCTGTAGGGGAAGAAGGCGTCGGTACGGTGCTGGCGACTGTCAATAACCATAACGGCAGTTTTGCCGCTGTAGATGGTGAGGGGACGCTGTACTGGAAGCGTTATGAGCTGGATCATCAGGATACTGCCGATACGAGTGGTAATTATACTAAGGACTGGTATTTGAAGCAGGTAACGAATATTGATCAGCCTACTACCAGTACGGATACGATCCTTGCAGCCAATGCGCTGAACTATCACACGTGGCGGACAGAAAACGACAAGCTGCTGCAGCGTATGGGTGAGCTGCGGCATAATGGCGAAGAAGCCCAGGGGGCCTGGTTCCGGCTGCGGGGAACAAAAATCGGCCGTGACGGAAAATTTGATTTTGAAAACAAGTATACTTCTTACGAGCTGGGTTACGATACCATAACTAAAAATACTGACGACAAGATACGTTATCAGGGGGCGGCGGTAAGCTATGTTGACGGCGACAGTAGTTACAATCGTGGCAGCGGCGACAACAGCAGCAAGGCGATCAGTTTCTATAATACGGAAATCGGCAGTAAAGGGCATTATTTGGATGTGGTGTTTAAAGTCAGTAATCTGGAGAATGATTTTAAGGTGTACGATACGAAAAATAATAAGATCACCGGTGATTTTAACAATACTGGCGTATCGCTGAGTGCTGAATACGGCCGGAAAAATGTCTTGCACAACGGCTGGTATATCGAGCCGCAGGCCCAGTTTACTTTAGGTTATCTGGGCGGTGACAGTTATACTACCAGTAATGGTATCGAAGTAAGCCAGAGCGGGATCAAAAGCGCTGTCGGACGTATCGGATTCAATATCGGCAAAGAGGTCGGCAGCAAAGGCGTCGTTTATGCTAAGGCCAATCTGCTGCATGAGTTCGGCGGCGCTTATGATGTAACGATGTATGACGGCAGGGATAGAGTTAAGGTTGGCGATACCTTTAACGATACCTGGTTTGAATATGGTGTTGGCGCCGCTTTTGCCGCAGGTAAAAACAGTCATGTTTATCTGGATGTGGAACGCAGCTCAGGCAGTGATTTTACTAAAGACTGGCAGTGGAACATCGGCGCCAGATGGACGTTTTGATAACTTTGCATTGTTATAGGGGAATATTAGCAATGTATAAGTGAGGGGTGCAGGCTTGTGAAAGCAGCGGGCAGAAATTGCAAGCTGCTTTTGCATGTTGTTATAAAGCAGGTAACAGGTTAAGCTGGTAATATAAAAACCACTCAGCTTTTATAGTTGAGTGGTTTTGTTGTGCTTAATCCCAGCGTTTTAAAATATCGGCGACGATTTCTTTTTGTGTCTTTTTACGTTTTTTCTTTTCAAAATTACGATAGTTGTTATCGCGGTGGTCGGTCGAATAATCTGCATAATCTATGTCGTTGTTTTCGTATTGTTCGTAGCTGCGGTTATAATCGCCGTGTCCGTCGTCCAGCAGTAGCGGGATAAAAACTGCAGCGGCAGGCAGCTGAAAGTTTACAGTCAGGTTTTCCATATGGGCCTCCGTCATCAAAGGTTAATAGTTATTTATATTTTAACACGGCTGCACCTGCTAGTAAATATTTTTACAGCGATTGACAAAAACTGGCGTCGGTTATACCATAAAAACATAAAGGAGATGTTACTGTGAGCAAATCTTATAAAGACCAGTTTAAGGAAGAAAGTGTCAGGCGCCGGCAGCGTCAGCAGAAACAGATCGCCGCTGTAATAATTTTGATCGGTGTGCTGGTTTCGGCTGCTATATGGTATCTAGACGGGCTGAGTAAAGAACAGCAGGTGCCGCAGCAGACATCTCAGCAGCAGTCGGCGCAGACTGCTGAGCAGCCAGGGCAGGAGGTCAAGACGGAAACCCCTGCTGCAGAGCCTCCTAAAGAGGAGCAAAAGCAGCCGGAAGCTGTTAAACCTGCTTATACGATATTGATAGATAAAAGTGAGTACAAGCTGTATGTGCTGAAGGATAACGAAGTAATTAAGCAATGGGGCGTTGCTGTTGGGGCAAAACCGGGTCAAAAGCAGCGTGCCGGCGATATGACTACGCCGACAGGTAATTTTGAGGTGGACGAGATTTTAGACGCATCGTACTGGACGCATGATTTCGGCGACGGCAAAGGTGAGATTAAAGGGGCTTACGGGCCTAATTTTATTTCTCTGGTAACAGGCTGGGACGGGATTGGTATTCATGGTACACATGCGCCGGAATCCATTGGTACGATGGTTTCTGAAGGTTGTGTGCGGATGCGTAACGGCGAGCTGCTGGAGCTTCTGCCATATGTCGAGGTCGGTACTAAAGTTACGATACGGGAATAAACTGCCGGACAGCCTGGGGACATTGATTTTTACGCTGTCACAGCTTGACAAAAAGGTGATTCTGCGCTAAAATAACATCGTTGCGGAACTATAGCTCAGTTGGTTAGAGTACCTCGTTGACATCGAGGGGGTCACTGGTTCGAGTCCAGTTAGTTCCACCAGATTGAAAAGTAACCCTATAACTTCGTCAGAAGTTATAGGGTTTGTTTTTTATTATTTATTACGGCATTGCTGTCAAAGTTGCGGATATGCTGAAGCATAAAAGTCAAAAAGCACCTGCGTGAAAACACAGGTGCTTTGTGCTCCAGGCGGAGCAAAAGATATCGGCTCATCAATATCAAGTGAGATTATAACACAGATAGTCATTGCTGGCAATGTTTTATTATTTTTCAAAGGATAGGCGCCGGGCTGTTTAGATTTAGCTGATTGTTAACTTTTAATCTGGATAGTGACTTTGCAAATAATATATGCTATATTGTTAAGCAAAACTATAGGTGAGGTGTTTGGATGGATGCAAACAGTACTGGACTGCGGGGGCTGCTTGATGTGGTGAAGTCGAACAGGCTGATGTCGACAGGGGTGATAGGATTTCTTCTGCTGATGGCGGTTATGGCGGTAATTGACGGTGGAATAAGTATGATGCCGCTGATTTTAGCAACTTGCGCAGTGGGGACGGCTGCTGTATTTTTTTGGCAGGCCGGCAGCTACAGAGTAGATATTTATGAAAACGGGCTGGAAATTTTTGGCGGGGTATTAACAAGAGCCGGAGTATATTTGTATAAGGATATTGAGAGTATCGATATCGAAGATACGACATACAGATTATTTGGTGTTTTTCCGGTACTAAAATATACGACTGTTTCCATTCAGGGTAAAAATGACTTGTGGACGCAGCTCAGCAGTTTTAATTTTACTGATTTGAAAGTAAAAATGCAGCAGGTAAAAAAAACGGTTGGCAAAGTAAAAAACATACACAAGATAGGGGATGAAATTTATGAGGATCAAAGTAAGCGGTGAGCTGGGAACGGCAGTTATGAGCTTGGCGGTGATAGGGCTTTATTATGGCGCTGCCAGCTTTCTCGTCGAAAATGTTATTCTGCGCAATCTTACTGAAGAAGAACGGGATGAACATATTTTAAGTAAGCTGTTGTTCTGGAGCACGGTGATTTTACTGGTTGCCGATGTTCTGCTGGTCATTTTACCAGCCTTCGGGATGCAGTTGTTGCCGGTAACGATTTTAGATTTTATGTAGCTGAGCCGATAAAAATATTAAAGAACTGTACTTTAGACAGTCTGTAGCTTATGATAACTGCTGCAGGCTGTTTTTTATTTGAAGTTCATAATTATTTCGCTGGTAACTTGAAGCTGAAATAGGGTAAAATATAGATACAGGCTGCATGAGAATATCGGGCGGCAATTATAAAGGAGTGAGAGCAAATGGCAACAGGCTATCCTTTTAAAAAATATAATTTTAATGTTTTGATAGATGGTAAAGCAGTAGGGTATTTTTCAGAAGTTTCAGCACCTGAGATGGCTGACGAGCCCATAGAATACCGGGCAGGTGATCATCAGGCAGGCACGCCTGTGAAAATGCCGGGCTTAAAAAAGTATGGTAACGCAACACTGAGATGGGGCACATCTGTTTCGCGGTATTTAACGGATTGGTTTGAAAGTGTTGAGCGTGGAGAGTTTGAGCGGAAAAATGTGACGATCGAGCTTTTGGACGATTGCCAAAAAGTAATGGCACGCTGGCAGCTTGTTAACGCCTGGCCTGTTAAACATTGTGTTCCGGGGTTTAACGCCGAAAGTAATGAAAATGCGATAGAGAATATGGAGCTGGCGCATGAAGGGCTGGAACGCGAGTTTTAAAAACAGCTGTGAGAATGAATTTTAAATATTGAATGAGGTAATTGTTATGCGTAAGATTTTGGCAGGCAGGGTCTATCGGCATTTTAAAGGGAAGGACTATAAGGTGTTAGTTGTGGCACAGCATACTGAAACAGGTGAGCAGTGCGTTGTTTATCAGGCTTTGTATGATGATTTTGCTTATTATGTGCGGCCTTACGCGATGTTTGCTTCCGAGGTGGATCGTGAAAAGTATCCCGAGGTGGAGCAGCAATACCGTTTTGAGCTGACCGAGGAAGAATATGACTGATTATATTTTAAACGGCGTTTTAGGCTTGGCGGTGGGCGATGCGTTGGGGCAGCCGGCGCAGGGAAAAACACGCGAAAGTCTGAAGTTCAGCCCGGTACTTGAGATGAGGCAGGGTCTGTGGTCGGACGATACCAGTCTGACTCTGTGCACTTTAGCAAGCCTGCGCGAAAATGACTGGCGGCTTGATTATCATGATTTGCTGCGGCGTTTTGCCAAGTGGCTGGAATATGGCTATCTGACGCCTGAAGGCGTGGCCTTTGATATTGGCGCAACAACGAAGCAGGCGCTGCTGAATTATTTGAACGGAGTACCTCTGGAGTGCTGCGCACCGCGTAACGAATGGAACTGCGGTAATGGTTCGCTGATGCGGATTTTGCCGGTAGAGTTTTATTTGCAGGCACAGCCGGCAGCAGGACGATATGAAATCATTCGTAATGTTTCGGCGCTGACCCATGCGCATATTTGCTGCACTTTGGGATGTTTTTTGTATTGTGCTGTTGCCGGTGAGATCATTCAGCACCGGGAGCGTTTTAAGCTGGCAACTTTACTTGTGCGGGGTGTTATCAGGGCTGTAGATGATCTGCGGCAGGTGGCTGATGCAGATGATAACCGTGAGCTGCATTATTACAGCCGTATTATTGACCGCAGTGTGTATGAATTGCCGGCAGATGAAATCGAGAGCAGCGGTTATGTTGTAGATACGCTGGAAGCGGCGTTGTGGTGTCTGGCCAATACGAATTCATACCGCGAATGTCTGTTGTGGGCTGTAAATTTGGGTGAGGATGCCGATACAGTTGCTGCCGTTGCCGGCAGTCTGGCAGGTTTGTACTATGGTTATGACAGTATTCCGCACGAATGGCTGGCGGGTTTGAAAAATAAGGAAATGATCGTGCGTGTGTGCGGTTAGGCAGAATTTTAAAAACAGCATAAAGATATGGAGACAGGAATGACAGTAGCTTATGAGTTGATACGAAGTAAACGCAGGACGATTGCTATTGTGATCGACAGCGAGGGCAAGTGCAGGGTGCGGGCACCGTTGCAGGCCCGTTTGAGCGATATAGAACATTTTGTGCAGGCAAAGACCGGGTGGATAGAGCAGAAACAGCAGCATTATGCCGCAGTGCAGAAGAAGCGGGAGCTGATATTGACCGATGGGATGCAGTTGTCTGTATTGGATAACAGATATACGCTGCGTCTGACGGAGGTTGGGCAGGTGCAGGTAAACGGTACAGTGCTGTTGTGTCCACAGTTCAAACCGCAGCAGGCACTGGAAAAATGGCTGCGGCAGCAGGCTTTAGCAGTTTTGCAGGAACGGACAGCACATTATGCGGAGTTGATGGGTGTTGTTTATCAGAGTGTGAAGCTGTCTTCAGCGGCGAAACGCTGGGGTTCGTGCAGTATAAAGGGAAATTTGAATTTTTCGTGGCGGCTGGTATTTTATCCGCTGGCAGTTTTAGATTATGTTGTGGTGCATGAGCTGAGCCATATTGGCAATATGAATCACAGCCGCCGTTTTTGGCAGCGTGTAGCCAGTGTTTTACCTGATTATCAGATGCGGCAGCGTTGGTTAAAGCAGCAGGCGTATATTTTGCAGTGGTTAAGATAAAAACCCGCTTCTATATTTTGTATAGAAACGGGTTTTGTTTATGCTGCAAGTTTTTATTTTATTGTTGTTTGGGAGGCATCTGTGCCAGCAGGATCGCGGCAAAGACCAGTACGCAGCCTCCTATTTCACGCAGGGAAAGCTGTTCGCCCAGCATCAGCCAGCCTGCGAAAACCGAAAAGACGGATTCCATACTTAAAATGATGGAAGCTAAAATAACATTGACGTATTTTTGACCAAGGATCTGCAGGGTATAGGCGATGCCGCAGGACATGATGCCGGCGTATAAGATAGGCAGCCAGGCCTGGTCAAGCGCTTCCCAGGACGGCGTTTCATAAAAGAAGATGGCAGGCAGACTTAAAATACCGCAGACGGCAAATTGCAGCAGCGACATCCGCACACCGTCTACCAATACGGAAAAACGTTCGATAGTGATGATATGCAGTGCGAAAAAGCAGGCGCAGGCCAAAATGATCATATCGCCGTAATTGACGCTGAAATTTTCGGTAATACAGATAAAATACATACCGACAGCGGCAATAAAAACGCTGAGCCATTGCAGTTTGGTAACGGTTTTGTGTACAATAAGCCCAAAAAGGGGCACGATAACGATATAGAGCGTAGTAATAAAACCGGCTTTGCCGACAGTGGTATGGCCGATACCGATCTGCTGCAGAGTACTGGCGATAGTCAGCACGATACCGCAGACGATGCCGCCGGTAATAAGGTCCTGCTGTTCTGTTTTGTTATCAGTACCCCAAATAGAAAAAGGTCTGCCTGCAAGCCGGTCAAAAAAGGCGACGCAGGGGATCAGAAAAACCGCGCCGATCAATGAGCGGAGGCCATTGAAGGTAAATGCGCCTACGTGGTCGGCTCCGACGCTTTGTGCGACAAAGGCCAGTCCCCAGATCAGGGCGCAGAAAAACAGCATCAGGCTGCCTTTTAATTGATGTTGCTGCATCTATAACACTCCTGTTGTTTATAAAAGTATGAACTTTTATATTTTAGCATTATTTTAGGGAAAGTTTAAGTAATTAGGCAAAATTTTATAATTCGGAAAATTCAGCAGATAGTGCATTAATGGCAGATGGTGTTATAATTAATGTAAATATTTAGAAAAGATGGTGGCAGATTGATGAGCAGGGACTTTTTTGTGGCAGATTTTGAGTTTACTCAATATACCAAAAGAATGGGACGTCCACGAGGATTTTTTCAGAAATAATTGAGATCGGAGCGGTGAAAATAGATGGAAATTCCCTTGCGGTCACAGGTAAGATCCAAAATTTTGTCCATCCGCATTTTTATCCGAAGCAGGCTAAAGAGGGAATGGATTTTTGTATGATCACTGAAAAGGATATGGAATCAGCAATAGAATTTGGAGAGATGCTTGAACAGATCAAAGCTTTATATGTACCGGGGCAGACTTATTTTGTGGCCTGGGGTGATGAGGATTATAAGGTGGTGGCGGAAGGCTGCAGACGGCATAAATTGGAAAATCCTGTTTTACCTGAAGACTATCTTGATCTGGCGGCAGCTTATAAGCTGCTGAAAGGCGATACGTATACGACCGGGCTGAAGAAGGCAACAGAAGAACAAAACGTTGATACAGGCGGTTTGTGGCATACTGCTTATGACGATGCTGCCAATACCGGCAAGCTGCTGGTAAAATTGCTTGCTGACGGCTGGAAGCCGGAGGCTTACTGGGACGAGGCAGCAGAGCTGCATAAATAAAATACAAAAAAAGCTTCGCAGCGGGTAATTTTATGCTGCGAAGCTTTTTTATAACATTTTTAATCGCTATACTTTTCGGGAAAGAAAATACGCAGAATATGTTCGTCGTGTTCTTTGCCAAGGAGTTGCCGATAAGGAAGAAAATCAACGAAGCGCCGATGCCGATAACTATCTGGTGCAGATCAAAGAATTTGATTTGCAGCGCCATAGTAGTGCAGTAGGCGAGTACGCCGCCAGCCATAGCGAAAACGGCGCCGGTGCGGTTGGCTTTTTTCCAGAACAGCCCGAAGATCAGGACCCAGAAGAATGCTGTTTCCAGGCCTCCGAAAGCGAACATATTTATTTTCCAGATAACGCTGGGTGGGGCAATGGCAATAAAGTAAACTCCAAGGCCAAGGATAACGGTAGCACCCATGCTGAACAGACGTATCGTATTATTGGAAACTGTTTTATGGCGTTTGGAGCATTCGTGCATATATACGTCTTTGATGATAGCGGAAGAGGAGGCCAGCAGCAGGGAAGACACGGTAGAAATAGTTGCTGCGATAGGACCGATGATGGTGATGCCGGCCCAGAAGGGGTCCATGGTGCCAATGATAGTAAGCGGGGTGATGTTATCGACGCTGCCGCCGTAAGCCTGCAGGGTATCGGTAAGCACGCCCTTGGAAAGGACGCCGATCCAGGTAGCGATCAGAGTCATGGCGCCGATAACTACGGTGCCGATAATCATAGCGTTATGCAGGGCTTTTGTGTTTTTGTAACTGATACCGCGGACTACTGATTGCGGTAGTGCCAGTGTACAGACACCAACAAGCAGCCACTGGCTGATATAGAGCGAGATCGGCATTTTGCCGCGGGAAAGCGGTTCCAGCATATCGGGATGATTGGTTTGGATATGGGTCATGATTCTTTCATAACCGCCTCCTGTTTCCAGCATTGAGAAGAAGAGGATAAAAAGGCCGATGATCATAGCGACGGCACAGATAGCGTCAGTAATGGCAACGCCTTTGAAGCCGCCAACAGTAGTATAAAAGACAACGATCAGGCCAAATAATGTCAGTCCAGTGACATAGGAGAAACCTGTAACAGCTTCAAAGAGCTTGGCAGCTCCCACGAACTGGGCGACCATCGTCGCACAGAAGAAGGCAACGATCACCAGCGCGGAAATATTGGCAAGCAAATCGGATTGATAGCGGCTGCGGATAACATCGACTACTGTAACAGCGTCAATTTTGCGTGAAACCATAGCGATCTTTTTGCCGAAAATACCTAAAACGAGGAAGATGACTACGACTTGTACGATCGCCATATAAAGCCAGCCATAACCGATGGCCCAGGCCATACCGGGACCACCGACAAAGGTGCTGACTGAGCTGTAGGTCGCAACGGTAGTCATAGCCAGGACAAAACCGCCCAGACTGCGGCCGCCGATAAAATAATCTTTAGCAAAGTTCTGCTGGCGGTCGCCGCGGGAAGCTCGCTGCACCCAAAAGCTGACGCCAAGCATAAAGGCAAGGAATAAAAGAACAGGCCAGAGGTGGAAGAAATTACCCATTGATTTCATCCTCCTTGTCGTCCAAGTCCATATCTTTAAAGATGCAATTGGCAAGAACTACAGAAACGACGATAGCAAACAGCCAGGTGCCGATGCAGCCTGCCCAGACCCACAGGGGCGTCTGGAAAAATTCTACCTTAACGTCAGCAAGACCAAAGCCTGCGACGCACCAAAAGACGATGACAATAAGAAGGGCTAACCAGGTGGCATTTGCTTCCCGATTAGCCTGTTTGAATTTTTCTTTACGATTCATTTTTTGCTCCTTCTGCAGTATCGGCCAAGATGAAAAGAGTGAGCGGTCCGGTCTGCGGGATTTATCGCTATTATTGTACCACATTTTTGTTATTTGCCAAGCTATTTATCAGATAAAGGAGATATTTTTGGGAACTGGACGATTATCAAAACGTTTGAGCAAAAACGTTGCGTCAGGCGAAGATAAAAAGTTCTTGTATGTCTTGTGGGGGGGTACTCTTGTGCTATAATAAGGACAGAGGGGAACGGAGGGAGAATATGTTTTATAAAAAAGTAACTTCCCGTGATCATAAATGGTTTTTTCTACTGCGTTATGGTGATTTAAAAGAGGGTTTGGAAATGTGGAGCAGCCGCAGTTTAAAATGGCAGTATTTTTTGATTATCAGCAGAGCAGAAGCCTGCAGGCGATTTTGAATGACACTGACTTATGTAATGATATTATGCCGGAAGAAGCCGCAGATATCATAAAAAAATATCTTGATCAGGAGCAAGGATAGATTCCCTGCTCTTTTTTATTTGGCAATTTATAAAAGTAGCTGCCGGAGCAGGTCGGTGCTATAATAGATAATATCCTGTAAATTGTGAGGTAATAATGATGATTAATAAAACACGTATTTTAAATGAATTTATAGAACTGGTCAGTGTGCCCTGTCCTAGTAAGGACGAAAAGGCCGAAGCCGATCTGCTGGTACAGAAGCTGCAGGCAATGGGACTGGAAGTAAAGGTGGACGATGCCGGCAGGAAGATCGGCGGGACAACAGGCAATGTGTGGGCATTTTTACCGGGCAATGTAGAGGGTGCAGCCGGACTGTTTTTTGAAGCACATATGGATTCAGTGCCGCCGACAACGGGAACGAAGGTCGTGCGCAGGGACGGAGTCCTTTATTCTGACGGAACTACTACTTTAGGCGGTGATGATAAAGTTGGTATAGCGGCTGTGCTGGAAGCAGTGCGGGCCGTGCAGGAGCAGAATATCCCGCATGGCGATATCCAGCTGTGTTTTACGATTGCCGAAGAGATCGGTTGTCTGGGAGTGGTCAATCTTGATCCGAAGGATATCAGGGCTGATCTCGGTTATTGCCTGGATATCGGTGGTGCGCCCGGTATCGTTACGAACTCTGCGCCGCTGCTGTTCGATATTTATTTTACAGTCAAAGGTAAGTCGGCTCATGCAGGTATCGAGCCTGAAAAAGGTATCAATGCCATTATGCTGGCGGCGAAAGCTTTGACGGCGCTGCCTGCTTACGGACGTCTTGATGAAGAAACTACATTAAATATAGGACAGATCGAAGGCGGTGCTGCAACAAACATCGTTGCGGAGCAGGCTAAATTCGTGATCGATATGCGCTGTATGGACCCTGATAAGCTGGAGCGGCTGAAGAATGAAACGATCAGGTGTATCAGAGAAGTGGTTGAAGCCGGCGGCGGTATTTTAGAGGTTGATCCGGTAGAAGGCTGTCCTGCTGTTCATGTAGCGGAAGACCATACGGCGGTATTGCTGGCTAAGCAGGCAGCCGATAATCTGCAGCTGCCTTTTGAACTGACGAAAACAGGTGGCTGCAGTGACGGCAATTTCCTCTGCGGCTATGGTTTGCCCTGCGTGCTTCTAGCTACAGGTATGAACAAGGTCCATACTACAGAAGAGTGCCTGCGTGAGTGTGATTTGTACGACTGCGCTCGCTGGGTAACGGAAATAATCCGAATTACCGGGGAAAAATAGCCAGGCTGTTTTCACAATAACCAAAAACAGAAAATTACATTAAACGAGAAAAATGAAAAAGAATATTGACTTTGTGTAAAAACATATCTATAATTGATAGTGCCGAAAGTTTTGGGTGTCCTCCTGAAATACTTGGCGTGGAGCCGTAAGTTTTTGCTTACGGCTTTTTTATATAAAGAAAAGTTTAGTGTCAGGAAAATAGTGTATACTTTGTCAGTTTAATTGACTTTAGCCGTTAATTTTTATATAATTTTTTATTATGATGTTTCGACTTTAAAGGAGCGATAAAACGATTATGAAGTACATGACTGGTAATGAAATTCGTGAGAAATTTTTAAAATTCTTCGAAGATAGAGGACATTTGATCCTGCCCAGCGCGTCACTCATTCCTCAGGATGATCCGACGCTGCTTTTGATTGGCGCCGGTATGGCTCCTTTCAAACCTTTTTTTACAGGTAAAATGAAACCGCCTTCTCCTCGTATTGCGACCTGCCAAAAATGCGTGCGTACAGGCGATATTGAGAATGTCGGCCGTACTGCCCGCCACCATACTTATTTTGAAATGCTTGGTAATTTCTCTTTCGGCGATTATTTTAAAAAAGAGATCATTCCCTGGAGCTGGGAATTTGTTACCAAAGAGTTGGGGATTCCTGCTGATAAGCTGTGGATTACTATCCATACCGAAGATGATGAAGCTTTTGATATCTGGCATAATGTCGTTGGATTGCCTGAAGAACGCATCGTACGGTTGGAAGAGAATTTTTGGGAGATCGGCAGCGGCCCCTGCGGTCCCTGCTCCGAGATTCATGTCGATCTGGGTGAAGAACGCGGCTGCGGCAAACCGACTTGTGCTGTAGGCTGCGATTGTGACCGTTTCCTGGAAATCTGGAATCTGGTATTCACTCAATATAATCAAAATGAAGATGGTACTTATACGCCGCTGGCTAACAAAAATATTGATACCGGTGCCGGTCTCGAACGTTTGGCTTCCGTGCTGCAGGGCAAACCGTCTAATTTTGAAACGGATCTGATTTTCCCGATCATTGAATATGCATCTGAAGTAGCGGCTGTAGAATATGGCAGAGAAAGAAAAACCGATATTTCTTTGAAGGTAATTGCCGACCATGCCCGCAGTATGACTTTTATGATCGCCGACGGTATCCTGCCTTCCAATGAAGGCCGCGGTTATGTTTTACGTCGCATTCTGCGCCGTGCTGTACGTCACGGACGTTTGATCGGCATCGACAAAATGTTTTTGGCCGGTGCTGTGGATGTGGTTATTGAAATGTACGGTCATGTTTATCCAAACCTGGTCGAAAAACGCGAATATATCCAAAAAGTTATCGAAATGGAAGAAACAAGCTTCCTGCGTACTCTGCGTCAGGGCAGTGAACTGCTGAGCGACGAGATAGCTAAATTAGAGGCGGCAGGCGCTACGGTACTGGATGGAGCTACAGCTTTTAAACTGAACGATACCTTTGGCTTTCCGTGGGAACTGACTGCTGAAATCTTGGAAGAAAACGGAATGACGATGGATAAAGCTGGTTTTGACGCGGCGCTGGAGGTTCAGCGTAAAATGGCGCGTGAAGCCCGTGATGATAAAGCAGGCCGTCCGGTTATTTATAATACCCGCGGTATTGATATTGCTTCCTTAAAGGTTGATGAAGCTGCAGATACAGGTAAAATCGTTATGCTGTACCCTGCGCATGACGCACAGCCGATCGAAAATGCAGAAGATGGTAAAGACGTTGCCGTTATTCTTGATGTTACTGCCTTTCATGCTGAAGGCGGCGGCCAGTTAGGTGATTTGGGCCGTATCACTGCTCCTACAGGTGTGATTGAAGTTGAAAATACCAAAAAAAACTGCCGGACGGCGCTACGATCCAGATTGGGCGTGTAGTTGAAGGTACGGTCAATGTGGGCGATGCGGTAACTTACGAAGTAAACAGCTGCCGCAAAAGCGATATTGCCCGTAATCATACGGCAACGCATTTGCTGCACGCAGCTTTGAAATCTGTCTTAGGCGGTCATGTCAATCAGGCAGGCAGTTATGTAGGTCCGGACCGTCTGCGTTTCGACTTTTCGCATTTCTCGCCGGTAACAGAAGAAGAACTGAGCCGCGTCGAAGCTATTGTTAATGAAGAGATTTTGGCAGCCAAGGGTGTGACCATTGAAGAACTGCCGATTGAAGAAGCTAAAAAACGTGGTGCGATGGCGCTGTTTGGCGAAAAATATGGCGATATCGTGCGTGTCGTTACTGTACCGGGTTTCTCTATGGAATTCTGCGGCGGTGTTCATGTGACTAATACCGCTCAGATCGGTATGTTTAAAATAATTTCCGAGTCCAGCACCGGTGCTGGCGTTCGCCGTATCGAAGCTGTGACAGGACATGGCGCTGTGGCTCATGTCAACGAAATGGAAGCTATGGTAAAAGGCCTGGCTGCAAGCTTGAAATGCCGTGTAACTGATGTGCCTGCACGTTTGACAGCTCTGCAGGGCGAACTGAAAGCTGTTGAGCAAAAAGCTGCCGAGCTGGCCGATAAGATCGCTAAAGCTCAGGTCAGTGACGTTGACAGTCAGATTCGCGACATCAAAGGTATCAAAGCTTTAGTGCAGCAGGTCAGTGTCGATGATATCGAAGCACTGCGTAATCTGGGTGACCAGATGCGTGATAAGGTCGGCGGCGTCGTTGTGCTGGCTTCAGTATTTGCCGAAGGCAAGATCAGTATTCTGACTATGGCTACGAAAGATGCTGTCGCTAAAGGTATCCATGCCGGCAACATTGTCAAAGAGGTTGCCAGGATCTGCGGCGGCGGCGGCGGCGGACGTCCTGATATGGCACAGGCAGGCGGTAAAGATGCTTCTAAATTAGGTGAAGCGTTGGAAACAGCCTGGGGCGTTATCGAAACACAGGTAAAATAATAAATTGTGTAAAAAAACTTAAAGGCCGAGAGTATTCTCGGCCTTTATTTATACAAGTTCACAGTTATTTTATATTTTTTTGTCTCAAGGTATGCTACAATAATAGTGTATCTATATCAAACGGTTGTTCAACAAGGGAATTTTGTATCAAGGAGGGATCAACGATGACTCAGGTATCGCAGGAAACAATGATGTTCAAGCGCAACAATGAAAATAAAGACGTCTCTCAAACAATCAGCGAGGTGTGCAAAGCGCTGGAAGAAAAAGGCTATAATCCTATTGACCAGCTCGTAGGTTATCTGCTCAGCGGCGATCCTACATATATTACCAGTCATGATGACGCACGCACGAAGCTGCGTCGTTTTGAACGTTATGAGCTTATTGAAGAACTGGTAGTAAAATATTTGGAAAAAAACACAAAATAAGACGGGGAGAGCTGCTTACATGAGAAGTATGTCTCTGGATGTCGGCACGCGGACTATCGGCGTAGCCGCCAGTGATCTGATGGGGATGATCGCCAACGGGGTGGAAACAATCCGTCGTACCAGTGAAGAACGTGATCTGCAGCGTATCGGCGAGCTTATCGCTGAATATGAAGTAGATACGATGGTGGTAGGTTATCCTAAGAATATGAACGGCAGTGTAGGCGAACGTGCGCAGAGCTGCGAGGATTTTGCCAGAGTGATTGGCGAAAGGTTCCCGCAGCTTAAAATCGTCTTATGGGACGAGCGTCTTTCGACAGTTGCCGCTGAAAAAATTTTGATAGATGCCGACCTGCGCCGCAGCAAACGCAAAAAAGTTATCGACATGATGGCGGCTGTGGTGATTCTGCAAAATTATCTGGATAGTCCACAAAGTAAAAGGACGGAATGAAAGTATGGCGAAAAAAATATTTATCGGCTTTGTTGCGCTGGTTCTGGTTGCTTTCGTGCTGCTGTTCCAGTTCGGAGGCCGTGCTGCCGAAGAGCTCACTAAAAAGCTTCTGGCAGAGCAGACTGCGCTGCATGGGACTTTAAAAGCCGAAGAGATTCAGGCTAACTGGTCGGGTGATGTTATTTTCAAAAATGTCGTCTGGGTAGGGCCGGATGGCAAAACGATTGCCGAAATACCCCTGGCTACGGTATCTGTCAATTTATTTGACGCTTTGCTGAAAGGCGGTACCGGAGCTTCTGTTGGTGATGTGGTGATCGATAAGCCCAGTTTTTTTGTGTCTTATAATAAAAAAGACGGTTTGAACATTGACAATTATATCAATTTTCAGGTTGAAGAAGAGCAGAAGAACAATGAGCTGCTGACTGTAAAAAAGGCGGCTTCAGCAACGCAGTTCCGCGGTTTGATGGAAATCAAGGACGCGAAGGTGAACCTGCTGCTGGAGAACAAGCCGCTGGATTTTGATAAAGTACAGTTCCAGGGAAATTTTAAACAATATCCAAAAATCAAATACGGTCTGCGTGTTAAAGACGGTAAAAGCGATATTATCGCTGACATCCAAAATGATTCAGGCACGACGGCAGTTGTGGCAGAGGTAAAGAAAATGCCGCTGCAGAATATCCTGAATGTTTTGCCGCAGGCTGCTGATGTGGTGATCACTGAAGGCAATCTGCCTGACGTAAAAATCAGGGCTGATAAAGCCGATGATAAATGGACTTTGAATATCGACGGTACGATCGACGGTTTGAAAGGCTCTTTGATCAATTATCCTGTAACGAAAGGCAGCGGCAAGTTTTCGGCTGATACCGAGGCTTTGAAGTTTGCCGGACTGAATCTGGAGGTTGCCGGACAGACGGTGATCATAGACGGCAATGTTTATTATGCTGAAAAGCCGGAGGCAAAACAGACATATGCTTTGACTGTTAATGCGCCGAGCTTTGTGATAGAAGCTTTGAGTCCGGGCCTGGGCTTGAAGGATGCTGTTACCGCTTTGGGCAAGGTCAAGGGTACTATCGACAAACCTGAGGCTGAAGGCACCTTCGGACTTGATAAGCTGGCCTACGATCCGCTTTATATTACTGCGCTCAGCGGCAAGTTTCTGTATAAAGACGGAAAGCTTAATATCGGTGATGCTATTGGTAATGTTTATGCTGGTCAGGTCAATGTCAATGGTCAGATTGATACTAAAACCAAAGACTTCAAACTGGAAGTACAGGGTATAGACCTCGACAGCTCCGTAGTTACGGAAACGCAGGTCGACGGTCCGCTGTCATTTAAAATGCTGGCGATAGGAACTGCTGATGCAGGCAGTGCCACAGGTGCGGGCAGCTTCCGCATCGAGGAAGGCAAGTACATGATGCTGCCGTTCCGTTCCATCAAAGGTTCGATCACCAGACAGCAGGGAAAATTTGCTTTTTCCAATATCAAGATCGCTACCGCTGTCGGCAGCTTTGATACTAATATCATAGTTAAAGATAACGGTAAGCTTGGATTTGATCTGGATAAAGGTTTTTTAGCTGCACAGCTTGGTGAAAAATGATAAATTGACAGCATTACTGTAAATGATATAAAATGTATATAATTTAGAAACGAGGTGTCGTAATGGACCAAACAGAAAATAAAGAAAATATGGAAGCTATGGAAGAAGAACAAATCGTAGTTATTACTGACGATGAAGGCAACGAATTATATTTTCGTGAAGAAATGGTAGTACCTGTAGGCAAGAAAAATTTCGCTATTTTAGCGCAGATCAATTTGGAAGACTGCGAATGTGAAGATGAAGATTGTCACTGCCATGAACATGAGGAAGACGAAGAAGAAAATGTGATTATCGCCCGTATTGAGTTTGATGAAAACGGCGAAGAAGTTTATTTAGCTCCTACAGACGAAGAGTTTGATGAAGTAAAAGCTGCTTACGAAAAACTCATGGAAGACTGGGACGAAGAATAACAACTGCTAGTGCCGGACATACTGTCCGGCACTTTTTGAGCTTTATTATCTCTGGTGTGAAGGGAATGGAAAAATGAGGAAGGTACTGCCATTTTTTTTAGGCATCTTTCTGGTAGTTGTAGTAGGTGCTTACTGGGTATTGAACTACACTGGCAGCAATAAAGATCTGGCGACTGGAAGCCCGTATCTGATTACGGTTGAGCCGGGGATGACTACTGCGGATATCGCAAATCTTCTGCATAAGCAGAAATTGGTGAAAACTCCGGAAGCATTTCGACTGGAAGCCAAATTCCGTGGATTGGAACGCGATCTGCAGGCCGGGCGTTATGAAATAACAGCCGGGATGTCTAACAGTGAGATCGTTGAAGTTCTGTCAAAGGGACAGGTGCAGCGGGTGAGGTTTACGGTTCCAGAAGGCTTTACCGTAGTTAAAACTGCGAAAAAAATTGAGGCTGAAGGTCTTGGTTCTGCTGAAAAGTTCATCGAAGCCGCGCGTAATTATACTCCATATCCCTATATGGAAACCAGTGATCCTAATGTTATTTATAAGGCGGAAGGATTTATTTTTCCCTCTACCTATATGTTTGACATCGGTATGAATGAAAAAGATATGCTGGCCATGATGGTCAAGGAATTCAATACGCAGATGAACAAAGAAAATATTCCGGAAGAAGCAGAAAAACAGAAAATGTCGATCAGAGATCTGGTAAATATGGCAGCCCTGGTAGAGATGGAAGCTGTTTTTAAAGAAGAACAGCCGCGCATTGCCGGAGTTTTTCTGCGTCGCTTAGAGATTTATATGCCGATTCAGTCAGATACTACTATTCAGTATATTTTGGGGACTCAAAAAGAAGAAATTACAATTGCAGATACCAGGATCCAAAACCCTTATAACACTTATCAAAATCCAGGTTTGCCGCCGGGACCGATTTCCAGTCCTGGGATGAGTGCGATCAAGGCTGTTTTAAATCCTGAAAAAACGGAGTATTTATACTTTGTTGCTGAAAAAGACGGACATCACCGTTTTACGAAAACTTATGCCGAGCATTTGAAGGCAATCGAAGATATTCATGGACCACAATAAGGAAGTAATATGACGAGAATGAAAAATAAGCCGGAGCTTTTGGCGCCGGCAGGAAATATGGAAAAATGTAAAATAGCTTTGCGTTATGGCGCTGATGCCGTTTATTTGGGTGGTAAGATGTTTGGGCTGCGGGCTTTTGCCAATAATTTCAGTATTGAAGAAATTGCAGAAGCGGCTGCTTACGCGCACGGACTTGGCAAAAAGGTCTATGTGACGGTTAATATTTTTGCCCATAACGAAGATTTGGCCAGACTGCCGGACTATCTGCTGGAATTGCAGCAGGCCGGAGTTGACGCTTTGCTTATTTCTGATCTGGGTGTTTGGAACGTGGCACGTCAGACTGTACCTGAAATGCCGCTGCATGTAAGTACGCAGGCTAATACAAGTAACTGGGCAGCAGTGCAGGCATGGAAGGCACTGGGAGCTGAACGTGTCGTGCTGGCACGCGAGCTGTCACTGGAGGAAATCCGGGAAATCGGTGCAAGGACTGATGTTGAGCTGGAAGCCTTTGTGCATGGAGCAATGTGTATCTCATATTCCGGCCGCTGTCTGCTCAGCAGTTATCTGACTGGACGCGACGGCAACCGTGGTGCCTGTGCGCAGGCCTGCCGCTGGGAATACAGCCTTATCGAAAAGAACCGTCCTGATGAAGGCTTTGATATTGAAGAGGATGAACGCGGTACTTATGTAATGAATTCAAAAGATCTGTGTCTGATCGATCATATTCCTGATTTGATAGAGGGGGGCATTTGCAGCCTGAAAATCGAAGGGCGTATGAAAAGTATCCATTATGTAGCGACTGTGGTCAGCGTATACCGTAAAGCGATCGACGCTTACTGTAACGATCCCAAAAAATATCAGGTCACGGATGAATGGCGTCAGGAGTTGGAAAAAGTTTCTCACCGGCCGTATACGAAAGGGTTTGCTTTTGGCAAACCAGGCAGTGACGGACAGGTCTATACGACCTCCAGTTATGAACAGACACATGATTTTGTCGGTATCGTGCTTGCATATGATGCTGACGCTAAACGCGCTTATATTGAACAGCGCAACAATGTGAAAAACGGCGAGGTATTGGAACTGCTGATGCCGGACGGGGAACTGTTCCCGCTAACTTTAGAGGATATGCGTAATGCAGACGGAGAAAGTATCGACTGTGCACCGCATGCTCAACAAAAATTTTCTATCGTCAGCGACAGGGCTTTGATGCCTGATTCGCTGCTGCGGAGGAAGGTAATATGTTAGAAGACCGAAGTACCATCTACGCGAAGGTGGCGCCTGAGCGTATAGCAGACGTAAACTGGATCATGGAGGGCTATGAGCATCTGGCCTTAGTCAGCACGATTGATCATCAGGAAGGCATCATTCTTTTGCGTGGTACGCCTGATACCTATAATGATGTTTTAGAAATTGTTGAAAATATGCCGTTTTCAGTAGAAATTCTTGAAAGTTTTAATGAAGCTTTGTAGGCAAATTGTCAAAAGTGTGATAAAATATTTGGGTATCGTATTATTTTATAAAAAAAAAAGTGAGGTAAGGATTTATGCCGCGTATCCGGTAAAATCTTTGATTTTCTGGAAAAAGAACATTTGGATTGCGTCGTTATTAAAGACGTTAATACAATTCGCTATTTGACCGGCTTCAGAGGTGATTCGAGCATTCTTTATGCCGATGACCGTCGGGCTGTCCTTGTCACTGATGGCAGATACTTGTATCAAGCAAGGGCAGAAGCCAAATGCTGCCATATCGTCGAATATGCGGAAAACATCTGGCATACAGTTGCCGAATTGGCGCAGGATGCTAAAACAGTTGGTTTTGACGGCGATTATTTCACTTATAATGACTTCAATACTTTGCAGGAGCTTCTATGCGGCAAAGAACTGAAGGTCATTGACCTGAAATATATCCGTATGGTCAAAGATAAACGCGAGCTGGAATTGATGTGGCGCGCTGTAAAAATTGCCGACGAGGCGTATTTACGGTTGCTGGATGAATTACAGCCCGGCATGACTGAAAAAACTCTGGCTGGCCGTCTGGAATACTATATGCGCAGCCTGGGAGCAGAAAAACTTGCTTTTGAAACTATCGTAGCTTCGGGTGAACGTTCTGCGCTGCCGCATGGTATCGCTTCCGATAAAGAAGTGGAGATCGGCGACTTTATTACTTTTGATTTCGGTGCCGTTTATGACGGCTATCATTCTGATATGACCCGTACCGTTGTCTTGGGAATGGCCAACTCATGGCATAAAGAAATTTATACCATTGTTGAAGAAGCCCAGTGGCGCGGTTTGAAAAATGCTAAACCCGGTATTACCGGTGCAGAGCTGGACGCTGTTGTCAGGGATTATATAACTTCCCGGGGGTATGGCGAAAACTATGTGCATGGGCTGGGACATGGTATCGGTCTTGAGATCCATGAAATGCCGAATATCAACAAACGCGGTCAGAATGTAATTTTGCAGCCCGGTATGACATTTACTGTTGAACCTGGTATTTACATCCCCGGCAAGGGCGGTGTACGTATAGAAGACACGGTTGTGTTGACCGACGAAGGCGCAAAAGTGCTGACCGGGGTTAAAAAACAGCTGATGGAAATTGTTTAATTTTTTATATAGGAGGACTATTTATGATTTCTACTAACGAATTTAAAACTAATGTGACTGTTACTATTGACGGCGATGCCTGGCAAGTCGTTGAGTTCCAGCATGTAAAACCTGGTAAGGGTGCAGCTTTTGTCCGCGCTAAAATGCGTAACATGTGTACTGGTTCTGTTGTTGAACGTACCTTTAATGCAGGCGAACGTCTGCCGAAAGCACGTGTTGACCGTCGTGAAATGCAATATTTATATGAATCTGACGGACAATATGTTTTTATGGATAACGAAAACTATGAGCAGACCGAATTGACAAAAGAGCAGTTGGGTAATGCTTTGAACTTCCTGAAAGAAAATATGGATGTTAAAATCATGGTTTACGAAGGCCGTATTCTCGGTGTTGACCTGCCGAATACTGTTGAACTGACCGTAGTTGAAACCGATCCCGGCATCCGCGGCGATACCGCTACCGGCGGCAGCAAACCGGCTAAAATGGATACCGGTTATGTTGTAAAAGTTCCTCTGTTCATCAACGAAGGCGATGTTCTTCGTATCGATACCAGAACTGGCGAATATATCGAACGTGCATAATTAAAAGCGACTGTTTAAACAGCGGTGAATTTACTTTCGCCGCTGTTTTTTTTTATGCATTTATACATAGTATTCACGTAGTAGTTATGGTATAATTAAAAGCAAAATAGGGTAAGTATATTCTGTTGCCGCACAGACAGGAGGTGGCATGGTAGTTGAAATCAGATTCTGAAGATAAAGAATTGGAAACCGGTACAGGGGAGTTTGTGAATGCAGACGATGCAGCTGAGGCAGAAGAACAGCTGCCTGACGAAATCGGTGATGTGAAAGTTGCCGACGAAGTAATCAGTATCGTTGCAGGCCTGGCTGCGCAGGAAGTCAACGGTGTTATTGGTATGAGCGGCAGTTTTGCCGAAGGCCTGAATGAATTTTTAGGTAAGAAAAGTTTTGCCAAGGGTGTACGGATCACCGTCGATGGGCATGTTGTGACAGCCGCAGTTTATGTTAATGTTGAATATGGTTCATGTATCCCTGAAATAGCTTTGGAAATACAGGAAAAGGTTAAAGAAGCAATCGAGAACATGACCGGTTATGAAGTCAAATTCGTCGATGTGCATATACAGGGCGTGGCGCGCCGACCCAAGAGCGAATTGGAAGAGAGCCTGGAAAAAATGGACGCCGCCCATGAAAATTTCTTTGGTGAGGAGTGAGTTATTTTGGGAATACCTGATAGAATAATTTTAACTTTATACACTTTTTTGATGGCAGTAGTGGCCGTTTTGGTAGTGCTTTGCAGCTTGGGCGTTATCGGCCAGACTGCTATCACTGCTTTCTTTGCTACTATTCCCGGCAACTGGGAGTATGCGGTGGGCGGGATCATCATTCTGCTGGTAAGTATCCGCCTGCTTATTGCAGGTATTGGCGCGACTGGAATGACTTCGCTGACGATCAGCAGTGCCGATTCCGGTAAAGTATCTGTCGGTAAAAGCGCTATTGAAGATTATGTAGCGGAGATCGCTAAAGAGGTTTATGGTGTTTATGGTGTTAAGGTCGAAGCAAAAATGGGCGAAGAACATATCAGTATTCGCATCAATGCATCGATAGAGCCTGGTATAAATATTCCTGAAACTACAGATGAAATTAAATATAATGTACGTGATACGATCAAAAAGGTCTTGGGTATGGAGATCAAGGACATAGATCTGTTCTTCAAGCAGATCAAAGCGAAAGGCTGAGGAGGTAGACGGCATGCTTAACGAAATTTTCAGTGATCTTTGGAAGAATTACCGTGGCCGGCTGCTGGGGTCTATATTTGGTCTGTTTATCGGCGTAATGTTTTTGATCTTAGGCTTTTTGCAGACGATTTTTCTGCTCATATGTATTACTGCCGGGTTCTTCCTCGGCAATAAGCTGGACAAAAAAGAAGACCTGATGGAATGGCTGGACAGACTGCTGCCACCAGGCTATCATAAATAAATTTCAGACAAGAGAGGGCTAATATGATTCGCAGGATTGCAAGGGAATTGGTTTTACAAAGTTTGTTTCAGATAGATTTTGCTCAGGTCGACTGTGAGGCAGCGTTGAATGCTGCTGTTGAAGAACGGTCTGATAAAAGTGCTGAAAAAGCCAAAGAGTATGCACAAGATGTTTTAAATGGTGTTTGGCTAATAGTGAAGCGATAGATGCCAGGATCAGTGAGTATGCTATTGACTGGACCTTGGAGCGTATGCCGGCTGTCGACCGTAATATTTTGCGGGTCGCCGTTTATGAAATGTTTTTTGCAGCAGAAAAGCTGGTGCCTAATGTGGCAATCAACGAAGCTGTGGAAATAGCGAAAATTTATGGAACAGATGATACTCCGCGGTTTATCAACGGAGTTCTAGGTAAAATGGTTCGCAGTGATGTCTAAAAATGAGGTCTATCTGGGCATTGATACCAGCTGCTATACAACGTCGGTCGCACTGATCGGCAGAGAAGGCGGACTGGTAGGTGAGGCCCGCAGGATTTTACAAGTGAAACCGGGCTGCAGAGGTCTGCAGCAGTCGGAGATGGTGTTTCAGCATACGCGTAACCTGCCGATTTTGCTGGAAGAGGTTTTAAAAAAGCCGCTGAAAGTCATCGGTATCGGTGTTTCTGCCCGTCCACGGCCCTTGGAAGATTCGTATATGCCAGCATTTTTGGTTGGGTTGGGCCTGGCGCGCTCTTTAGCGGCTGTAAACGAAATTCCGTTATGGCAGATCAGCCATCAGGAAAATCATTTGGAAGCCGGATTGTGGTCAGCGCAGGGGCCTGATGCCGACCGTTTTCTGCTTTTACATGCTTCCGGCGGTACTACTGACTTATTATTAGCGGAAAAACAAACTGACAGCACTTATGCACTGACACAGGCAGGCGGCAGCAAAGATCTGCATGCCGGTCAGTTTGTTGATAGAGTAGGTGTTGCGTTGGGACTGCAGTTTCCGGCAGGAGCCGCTTTAGAACAACTGGCGGCAACTGCGGCCGATTGCATCGAATTGCCGGTAGCAGTACGTCAGGGTGACGTCAGTTTATCCGGGCCTGCTACTGCTGCTTTGCGTAAAATCGAGGCTGGCGCTGATCCTACAGCTTTGGCGGCAGGTGTGCAATATGCCCTGGCAGAAACCTTTGTCAGGATGATCCGTAACGTGGCAGCGCAGAAAGAAATTTTTGATGTTTTGCTGGTAGGCGGTGTGGTTTCTAATGCTTATATCCGCCGTCATATGATAGAAAAGCTTGCTAAACGCAGGATCAGGGTCTGGATACCCGAAAGCCGGTTTAGCCCCGATAATGCTGCCGGCTGCGCTGCTTATGCGTTCAGGCAGGGAGAAAGCAGTTATGAATGAAGTAATTTATTCCGTAAGTGAATTGAATTTGATGATCAAAAGCCTGCTGGAGGGCGATCGTACTTTTACTAATATCCAGATCCAGGGTGAAATCTCTAATTTTAAACGTTATTCTTCAGGGCATTGTTATTTTACCTTGAAAGATGCCGGCGGCGTACTTAAAGCAGTTATGTTTCGCAATCAGGCGCGCAGTCTGCGATTTGAACCGCAAAACGGTGATACTGTTGTTGCTATCGGGCGTGTCGGAGTGTACGAGCGCGATGGCGTTTATCAGCTTTATACAGACCTGCTGCTGCCGTTAGGTGCTGGAGATCTGATGCTGGCTTATGAAGAATTAAAGAAAAAACTGACTGAGGAGGGGTTGTTTGACAGTGAACGTAAACGTGAACTGCCGCTGAACCCTAAAACAGTTGGAATGATAACATCGCCTTCCGGTGCTGCTGTACGTGATATGATTACTGTCGCGCAGCGGCGCAATCGCGGCATCAAGCTGTTGCTGTTTCCTGTCAAGGTGCAGGGAGATGGTTCTGGTGCTGAAATTGTCAGGGCGATCCGGTTTATGAATAAACACCGTTTGGCTGATGTCCTGATCGTTGGACGCGGCGGCGGTTCCATAGAAGAATTGTGGGCTTTTAATGAAGAGCCTGTTGTGCGTGCTATTGCTGCGTCTGAAATACCAGTAGTTTCAGCAGTAGGGCACGAAACTGATTTTACATTGTCAGATTTTGCTGCTGACCGCAGGGCAGCTACGCCTTCACAGGCTGCTGAGCTGGTTGTTGCAGATGCTGATTCGTATCTGCGCTATGTTGAGGAACTGACAGCACGCGGCGAGCGGGTGCTTGTGCATCAACTGGAACAGGCGCAGCATAAGCTGCAGCGTCTTCAGGGATCATGGGCTTTAGCCAAGCCGGAACGCTGGCTGGAGCCATTGCAGCAGCGTACGGATATGGCGATGCGGCAGCTGCAGGGCAGGATGGAAAGTATTCTGCAGAAACGGCAGCACAAGTTTGGACTGCTGGCAGCGCGGCTTGATGCTTTATCACCGCTGACGGTACTTGCCAGAGGTTATTCGATAACCAAGACAGACTCAGGCAGGGCTTTGCGCAGTATCGCAGATGTGCGCTGGGGAGAAGAACTCAGGACTCAGGTTGCTGACGGTGATGTGATATCGGTTGTGCAGCAGGTAGAAAGGCGTGAAAAACAATGACGATGAAAAAAATCGCCAAAAACATAAAGTTTGAAGAAGCGTTGGCCGAGCTGGAACAGCAGGTACAGCTGCTGGAAAGTGGAGAACTGCCGCTGGAAGAAGCGCTGGCAGCGTTTCAGCAGGGCGTTGCTTTGAGTAAGGTATGCATGACTAAACTCAATACGGTGCAGCAGGAAGTAGAAAAAATCGTCGTTGCTGCTGACGACGATAACGAATATGAACTGGAAACATTCGCAGAGCTGGAGGATTGACATGGATTTTAATAAGTATTACGAAGACAGGCAGAAGCTGGTCAATACTTTTCTGGAAAAACGTTTGGAAAAAAAGGGCATCTCGCGTGTCGATGAAGCAATGGCTTACAGCCTGCTGGCAGGTGGCAAGCGTATCCGTCCCATAATTTTAATGGCAACAGCCGATGCTTTGGGTGTCAGCGGTTATAATTTTCTGCCGGTAGCCTGTGGTTTAGAAATGATCCACACCTATTCGCTGATCCATGATGATCTGCCTTGTATGGATGATGATGAATATCGTCGCGGCCGTTTGACCAACCACAAGGTTTTTGGGGAAGCGCTGGCGCTTTTGGCTGGTGACGCTTTACTGACCCTTGCTTTTGAAGTGATGCTGGAACAAAAAAACGTACCGGCGGAAGTTTTGGTCGAAACTGTGCGCGAAGTGGCAATGTGTGCCGGAAACTTCGGTATGGTCGGCGGTCAGGTCATTGATCTTGATTCCGAAGGCAGGCAGATCAGTGAAGAAGAACTGCGTAAGCTGCATGCAGGCAAAACAGGAGCACTTTTCATTGCGGCAGTTCGCAGTGGTGCGCGATTGTCTGGTGCTGCCAGTGATGAACTGCTGGCTTTGACAAAATTTGCCGATCTTCTGGGTCTTGCTTTCCAGATCACAGACGATATCCTTGATGTCGAGGGTGATGCTGCTCAGATGGGCAAGGCAGCGCATAGTGATGAGAAAAAGCATAAGTCCACTTATGTGACCTTATATACTCTGGAAGGCGCCAAAGCGCTGGCTCAGAAAACTGTTGACGAGGCGCTGGGCTGTCTGGAAATGTTTGGAGAAAATGCCGAAGCTCTGCGTGAGATTACAAAAATGATGTGCGGGCGTAAAAGCTAAGTTATTTGTTATTGAGAAGAAAGGCGGATTGCTGAATGCAAAATGAGCAATTATTGCAAAAAATAAATTCTCCCGCAGATCTGAAAATGCTGACTCTGGATGAAATGAAGCTTTTAGCAGGCGAGATCAGGCAGCTGATCATTGATGTCGTTTCTAAAAACGGCGGCCACTTAGCTCCTAATTTAGGTGTGGTAGAACTGACTTTGGCTTTGCATAAAGTATTTACGACACCGAAGGATAAAATTATCTGGGACGTAGGCCATCAGTCATATATCCATAAAATACTGACGGGGCGTAAGGACCAGTTTCCGACGCTGCGGCAATATAAAGGCCTGTCAGGATTCCCGAAGCGTAAAGAAAGCGAGCACGATGCTTTTGGTACAGGACATTCCAGCACATCCATCTCAGCTGCTTTGGGGATGGCTGTAGCACGTGATCTTAAAGGTGAAGATAATAATGTTATTGCCGTTATCGGTGATGGTTCGATGACTGGCGGTATGTCTTTTGAAGCTTTGAATAATGCCGGCGATCTGCATAAAAAAATGATCGTTATTTTAAACGACAACGAAATGTCTATTTCTAAAAATGTCGGCGCGATGTCACAGTATTTGTGCGATCTGCGCACAGGTGAAACCTATAACAAAATCAAACACGATGTTGAAGGCTGGCTGAAAAGCCTGGACTTCGGCACTGATGTTTTAAATGCTATCGAACGTGTTAAAGGCAGTGTAAAGTACCTGATGGTACCAAGCTCTGTTTTTGAAGAGTTGGGCTTTAAATATCTTGGCCCGATTGACGGCCATGATTTGAATAAGCTGCTGGAGGTTTTGGAAGCGGCAAAGCATGTCGATGGTCCTGTTTTAGTGCATGTGATCACTAAAAAAGGTAAAGGCTATGAACCTGCAGAAAAAAGTCCGAATAAATTTCATGGCACGGGTCCGTTTGAGATTGCAACAGGTAAAAAAATCACCGATCCGCAGGCTCCGATCGCTTACACGGAAATGTTTGGTAAAACTTTGGTCGAACTAGCTGAACAAGATGCAGATATTGTTGCTATCACAGCGGCTATGCCTGACGGCACAGGTCTTAACAAATTTGCCGAATGCTATCCGCAGCGCTTTTTGGACGTAGGTATCGCTGAGCAGCATGCTGTTACTGCGGCTGCCGGTATGGCGGCTGCTGGAATGAAGCCCGTTGTTGCGGTGTATTCTACATTTTTACAAAGAGCGTATGATTCGGTGCTGCACGATATCTGCATGCAGGATCTGCATGTAACGATGTGCCTTGACCGTGCCGGTATCGTCGGTGACGACGGTTTTACACATCATGGTGTTTTTGATTATGCTTATCTGCGTTCGATGCCCAGGATGACGATTATGGCACCTAAGGACGAAAACGAACTTCGTCAGATGCTGAACACGGCATTACAATTCAACGGACCGATCGCGATCCGTTATCCGCGCGGCAGCGGTATTGGCGTTGACTGTGAAGACGAACTGAAAGAACTTCCTATTGGTAAAGGTGAGCTTTTGCGGGAAGGTACCGATGTTTGCCTGCTGGCGATCGGCAGCATGGTGCAAACAGCTTTGCGGACTGCTGATGCTTTGGCGGCAAACGGTATTCAGGCTGGTGTGATCAATCTGCGTTTTGCCAAACCTCTTGATGAAGAATTGATCGTTCAGGCGGCCGAAAAATATGGAAAACTGGTCACCCTGGAAGAAGGCGTGCTGGCTGGCGGTGTTGGCTCTGCAGTTTTAGAGCTGCTTAATAAAGCCGGTCTGATGCAAAAGGTGCAGGTCTTAAATTTGGGACTCCCTGACGAATTTGTACCGCATGGTGACAAAAAATATTTGTTCCGGGATCTGGGTTTAGATACAGAAAGTATAAAAGAAAAAATTACTGCTTTGGTGAAAGGTGCCGGAGAAGCAAAGTGAAAAAAGAACGATTAGACGCACTGCTGACAGCCAGAGGACTTTTTGAAAGCCGGGCAAGGGCTCAGGCTGCTATTATGGCAGGTCAGGTGCTGGTCAATGAACAGAAAATAGATAAACCGGGGACACAGGTTCCCGAAGAGGCAGCGATACGCCTGCTGGGCGAAAAACTTAAATATGTGAGCCGCGGTGGGCTGAAATTGGAAAAGGCATTGCAGATATTCCCCATCAGCGTAGAAGGTAAAACTGTTGCGGATATCGGCGCTTCCACACAGGCGGATTTTCCGACTGTGCCCCTGCAGAATGGCGCTGTTAAAGTGTACGCCGTTGATGTAGGCTATGGTCAGCTGGCCTGGAAGCTGCGCAGTGATGAGCGTGTCGTAAATATGGAACGCACTAACGTGCGCTATCTTGAAGCTGAAAGCTTGGGAGAACTGGTAGACGCAGCAACTATCGACGTGGCATTTATTTCTTTGGATAAGGTGCTGCCGGCGGTACATAAACTGCTTAAGCCAACTGGATTTGTTATTGCGCTTGTTAAGCCGCAGTTTGAGGCCGGCAAAGAAAACGTCGGAAAAAAAGGTGTCGTACGCGACCCTAAGGTACATGCCGACGTTATTAAAAAAGTAGTAGCTTTTGCTAAAGAAGAAGGTTTTGGTATTGCCGGACTGGATTTTTCTCCTATCAAAGGGCCTGAAGGCAATATTGAGTACTTACTGCATCTGACACTGGGTGATGACAATGCGGTAAGCGAAACTATGATTGACGAGCTTGTATCCAAATCACATGGTGATTTGGATAAACCACAGACCCAGGAGTAGAAACAGCGAGGCTTTTATGAATAAATTACGGTTGGGGATATTCCCCAATATGAAAAAAGAAAATGTCAAAAACAGTTTGCCGAAAGTGTTGGATTTGTGCGATAAGGCTGAGATCGAGGCGGTACTGCCGCAGCGTCTGGATTATCAGGACAGGCCCAGCTACGACGTTTGCGACAGGGCAAGCCTGAAGCAGATGCATATGGCGGTATCTTTAGGCGGCGATGGTACGCTGCTGCAGATGACGAGATTTTTGGCGCCGCTGAAAATCCCTGTATTTGGTGTCAATTTTGGGAAATTAGGCTTTTTAGCGGAAATAGAACTCAAAGAACTGCCGGAAGCCTTATCCAAGCTGACGGCCGGAGAATATGTGCTGGAAGAGCGCAGTCAGCTGCAGGCCTGTGTTTGGCGTGACGGTAAGGTTTTGATTGACGCTCACGCCTTAAACGATATGGTAGTGGCCAAGGGGCATTTTTCAAAGCTGGCGCATCTCAGTCTGAAGGTCAATGGCAAACGTTCGGGCAATTATGCCGCTGACGGTATCATCATGGCAACGGCTACAGGCTCTACTGCGTATTCGTTATCGGCAGGGGGGCCGCTTGTACATCCCAGCCTCGATGTTACTATTATTACACCTATCTGCGCTCATGCGCTTTATACAAGACCGCTTTTGATTCCGATGGACAGGGTCATAGAACTGAATGCTATTCCGCCCTATGAAGAACTGTTGCTTTCGGCGGATGGAGAAATAGTAGCATCGATAGCGGAAAATGATACGGTAAGAATTGCCAAAAGCCCTGACAAAGTAACTTTTATCAGGCTCAATGGCCGCAGTTATTATGAAACCTGGCAGGAAAAGCTGATCCGTAATACGGAAATGCTTTAAAATACCCAACCGCTTACAAATACAGATATGAGGTGAGAGACGTGAAAGGTATCAGACACGGCAAGATCAAAGAAATCATCGAACACAGCAAAATCGAAACTCAGGAAGATTTGGCGGCTGCTTTACGCCACGACGGTATCGAGGTAACTCAGGCTACTGTTTCCCGCGACATCAAAGAGCTGATGCTCATTAAAGTTCCGGATGCCGAAGGCAATTATCATTATGCTTTTCCTAAAGAGCATAATATGCTGCTGACTCCCGGACGTCTGGAACGTACTTTCCAGGATTCTATCATAGGCATGCGTGCCTCTGAAAATCTGGTAGTTGTCCGCAGTCTTCCCGGTACTGCACAATCGGTAGCTTATGCTATTGATTATATGAAATGGCCGGAGGTTTTGGGGACTGTTGCTGGTGATGATACTATTTTTGTTGCTGTCGATTCAAAAGATAACACTGTAACCTTTATGGAACGCTTTAATAATCGCTGATAGGACGAGGTCGTTTAACGATGTTGCAATCTTTGCATGTGCATAATTTTGCTTTAATTGAAGATGCGAAAATAGATTTTGCCCCCGGTTTCAATATTTTTACAGGTGAGACCGGTGCAGGTAAGTCTATTCTGATCGATGCTTTTGGCGTCGTGCTGGGTAATCGGGCTTCGGCGGACTATATCCGCAGCGGAGCTGATTCCTTTTGGGTGCAGGCGGTATTCGATATCAGCGGGATAGAAGCAGTTAAGTCTTTGCTGGCAGAGCAGGGGATAGACGAAGAGGACGAACTGTTTTTGAGGCGGCGTATTTTAGCCAACGGCAAAAGCCAGGCTACAGTTAACGGCGTGCAGGTACCATTGGCAGTACTCAAAAGCTTCAGCGAACTTTTGGTCGATATTCATGGCCAGCATGAAAACCAGGCGCTTCTAAAGTCTGATGCACCGTTGGCATTGGTCGATTTGTATGGACGGGAAGAGATTGCTCCTGTGCGTAAAACGTATCGGGAGCTGTATACAGCCTATCTGACTACGCAGGCGAAGCTGACACAGCTGGAGCAAACCGGCAGTGAGCGGGAACGCATTTTAGACCGTCTGGAATGGGAAATCAAAGAAATTACTGAGGCCGCATTGGAAGCAGGCGAACTTGAAGCCTTACAGGAAGAGGTAAAACGTCTGCAGAACAGCGGCAAGATCATGACAGCAGTCAACAGTGCTCATGAATATCTTGACAGCGAAAGAGGTATTCTTGATAATTTGGCGGCAGCTAAAGATCAGCTGGCGGCAGTTGTGCGTTATGATGAACGGCTGCATAATGCGTGTGAAAGCCTGGAAGGCAGCTGGATCGCATTGGATGAATGCCGGCGTGAGCTGAGCGATTATCTAAGCAGCGAGGAATATGATGCTGCAAGAGCAGCTTATGTAGAGGAACGCTTGGATCTGTGGTATCGTCTGCAGAAAAAATACGGCGACAGCTATGAAGCGATCACTGCATACTTAGAGCAGGCACAGCAGCAGGCCGATGAATTGGCGCAGCTGGAAAGCAACATTGCTAAAACCAAACAGCTGCTGGCGCAGCAAAAAGGTGAATTAGAACAGCAGGCGCAAAGCTTATCTCAGCTGCGCGCTAAATATGCCGGGCGGCTGGCATCTAAAGTTACGGCACATATCCATGATCTGGCAATGCCGGAAGGCAGGTTTGAGATCGAGGTAACTGCTAAAGACACCCTGACTAAAACAGGTAAGGATGAATTGACCTTCCTGTTTACAGCTAACCTGGGAGAACCGATCAGACCCTTGTTAAAAAGTCGCTTCCGGCGGCGAGCTGTCACGTGTGGCGCTGGCTATTAAAACGGTGCTTCTAAATGCCAGCGGTGTACCGACAATGGTTTTTGACGAGATCGATACAGGCGTCGGCGGCGTTACCGCACAGAAAATGGCCGAAAAGATCGCCGTTATTGCCAAGGTAGGACAGGTACTGTGTATCACGCATTTGCCACAGATAGCTTCTTTTGCTGACAGGCATCTTCTGATCCGCAAGGAAAGTACAGGCGGACGAACTTCAACAGGGTTGACTGTACTGGATGAAGAAGGCCGTATCCAGGAACTGATGAGGATGACAGTCGGCGATAATGTCAGCGAAGTAGCCTACGCTAATGCTAAAGAGCTTTTAGCAGCGGCTGCTAAAAATAAACAGGCAAGGTGAGAGCTATGAAAAAAATTCATCAGGCAAATTTAGATGAAACCTTTATCTGCAGTAAAGTGGGATTTTCAGGACGTCTGCTGCAGGTGAATATTGATTCGGTAATCTTGCCGAACGGAAGAGAAACGACACGTGAACTGATCCATCATCCGGGGGCTATAGCTATTGTTCCTATTTTAGACGATGGCAGTATTATTTGTAAAACAATACCGTTATCCTGTGGGAACAGTAATGTATGAGATCCCGGCAGGGAAACTTGACCCGGGTGAAGAACCGGACGTATGTGCTGAGCGGGAACTGTCGGAAGAAACCGGTTATAGTGCGAAGGAATGGCAAAGGCTGACTTCTATCGTTACTACACCGGGCTTCACTGATGAAGTTATTCACCTGTATGCGGCGCGCGGTTTGGAAAAACACAACCAGCATACTGATGAAGATGAGTTTATCGATGTCGTAAAATTAACGCCGCAGCAGGTCAGGGAAATGGTGCTGGAAGGCGATATCTTCGATTCTAAAACTCTAAGCGCTTTATGTGTATTGGAAATGCTGAAATAAAACTTAATAAGTGATTTGAACGCAGACTGTTTCTGACAGTCTGCGTTTTTTGTATTTTGGTAGTTGGAAAAGTTCTATAGATGGTTTATAACAGAGAAGCTGCGGTTATTGTTACTTGCGTTACACTTTGTTGTTTTAAAAACGGTAAATTCTTAAATTTCAGCTAAAATGCAGGAAAAGCCCTTGCAACCAGCGAATTGTAATAACATCAAATTTTGTAGGACAAGGGGGAGTAATCATGAAAGAGTATACTGGAGATAGGATCAGAAACGTGGCCATTGTGGGTCACGGTGGGGCTGGAACGACGTCTGTTACCGAAGCCTTACTGTATCGTTCGGGAGCAATTTCCAGAATGTGCAAGGTAGAAGACGGGGCTACCACCACTGACTATGAGCCGGAAGAAATAAAACGCGGCGTATCTGTCAATGCAACTTTGGCGCCTGTTGAATGGCGTGATACCAAAATCAATTTTATTGATACACCAGGCTTTGCCGACTTTGTAGCCGAGGTCAAAGGCGCTTTCCGTGCCGTTGACAGCGCTTTGATCGTTGTATGCGCTACTTCGGGCGTGCAGGTTGGCACTGAGCAGTGCTGGAAGCTGGCAGAAGAAGCACATTTGCCGCGTATCATTTTCGTTAATAAGATGGATCGTGAAAATGCTGATTTTGATAGTATCCTTGACAACCTGCGTGCTAAGATCGGTAAACGTGTATTGCCGCTGCAATTACCTCTCGGTAAGGAAGCCGATTTCTGCGGCGTTATCGACCTCTACAAAATGAAGGCTTATAAAGCTAACGGCAACGATTCCATCGAAATGGACATTCCTGAAGATATGCTGGAGTATGCCAAAGAAGCGCATGAAAAAATGGTCGAAGCTGCTGTTGAGGCTGATGATGACTGCATGATGCGTTATCTGGAAGGCGAAACTATCAGCGATGAGGAAATTATGGATTGCCTGATCAAAGGCATTCGTCAAGCGATTATTTTCCCTGTCCTTTGCGGAAGCGCATATAAAGATATTGGCTTGGGACGCGTTATGAACGCGATTATCGATTTTACCTATCCGGCTATTCTGAATGACTTTGTTGTTACGAATCCGGAAACTGAAGAAGAAGAGATTCGCGATGCCAACGCACCTATGGCAGCTTTGGTTTTCAAAACTACGTCTGATCCTTTTGTTGGCCGTTTGAGCTTCTTTAGAGTATTCTCGGGCACGATCAAGAGTGACAGCATGGTTTATAATGCCAGCCGTGAAAAAGAAGAACGTATTGGCGGTATTTTTACGATGCGTGGTAAAACTCAGATCCCGATGAAGGAAGTTGTTGCCGGTGATATTGGCGTTACTACTAAATTGCAGTTTACGTCTACCGGCGATACGCTCAGCGACAAGAACTCACCTGTTTTGTTTGCGCCGATCGCATTCCCGCTGCCGATGTATACTCGTGCCATTTACGCTAAAAAGAAAGGCGAGGAAGAGAAGATCGCCACTGCTTTGAACCGTTTGATGGACGAGGACCCGACTATCATTGTTACTAAGAACAGTGTGACGAAGGAAACTCTGGTCAGTGGCATGGGCGATCAGCATATCGAGATCATTATGGAGCGTATGAAACGTAAATTCGGTGTGGAAGCCGATTTGCGTGCGCCTATCGTTGAATACAGAGAAACTATCCGCGGAACGGCGGAGGTTGAAGGCAAGCATAAGAAACAATCCGGTGGACATGGCCAGTATGGTCACGTTGTGATCAAGATGGAACCCTTGCCGCCAGGAGAAGGCTTTGAGTTTGTTGACAAGATTTTCGGCGGTGCTGTACCGCGGCAATATATTCCGGCTGTTGAAAAAGGTATGCGTGAGTCCATGGAACACGGCATCTTGGCCGGGTATCCGGTAGTCGATGTTCGCATTACGCTGCTTGACGGTTCTTATCATACTGTCGATTCTTCAGAAATGGCGTTTAAGATCGCTTCCAATATGGCGTTCAAAAAAGCTATGGAACAGGCGAAACCTGTTTTAATGGAGCCTGTTTATAATTTGGATGTTTATTGCGCCGAATCAATGATGGGCGATGTTATTGGCGATTTGAACTCTAAACGCGGACGTATTTTGGGTATGCAGAGTTTGGAAGACGGTATGGGCTGCGTAAAAGCGCAGGTTCCTTATGCCGAGATTTCCGAATATGCGGTTGACCTGCGTGCTCTGACTCAGGGCTTGGGTACTTTTGAAATGAAGTTTGACCATTATGAGGACGTACCGATGAAAATGGCCGAAAAGATCATTGCCGAAGCTAAGGAAGCTCAATAATTTATGTAGTTTCTGCAAAACTAAGCTGAAAGCGGTTTGCTAAAATGGCAAACCGCTTTTTTTTGCTTGAGCGTTGCTGTTGGTGTGAGTAAATAAAAAGAGTTTATCTCAATTATTGAGATAAACTCTTTTGTTGTTACAGATTGGGTCAAAAGCTTATTAGATCAGTATACCATATGTACGAGCATATACCCGGCAAAGCAGGCACTGCCTACGCCAATAAGCCCCGGCACCAGGAAGCTGTGATTGATGATAAATTTACCGATATGTGTTGTTCCCGAACGGTCAAAGCCGATGCAGGCCAGATCGGAAGGATAAGTCGGCAGAACAAAATAACCGTAAGCTGCTGGCATAAAACCTACTATTACTAAGGGATCGACGCCAACGCTTAATGCCATCGGTACGATGACGGTCACGGCCGCTGCCTGTGAATTGATCAGCTTGGAAACCAAAAACAGAACGATCGCATACATCCAGGGATAAGTAAGTACGATGTCACTTAAGGATTTTTTCATTACGGGCAGATAGGCACCGAAATAGGTATCGGCCATCCAGGCTACGCCGTAAACTGAAACAATGGCGGTCATACCTGATTTAAAAACAGAACCGGAAGCGACTTCCGAAGTTTTAACATTGCACAGGATCATAATGACAGCGGCAATAGAAAGCATCATCAGCTGGATTGTCGGTGTCATGGAAAACGGCTTCAAAACGCCTTTGGCGTTGGGAAAGTGCGGCAATAATTGTGGGAAGCTGCCAAAGATAGCAATCACAACGATACCCAGAAGAAAAACTAATGCTGCCTGATAGGCACTTTTAGGCAGGATAATATTTAAAAGGCTTTGTTCCTGCAGGCCGCCGTAAATAAACTCTTTTTGTTCAGGATCAGCGATTTTTTCCTGGAATTCACTGTCTTTATCAAGATCTTTGCCGCGGTTGATGCTCCAAAGGCCGGCTATCACAACACCGATGAAGGTAGCAGGAATGGAAATAGAAAGAATCTGCATAACTCCGAAAGGGTGATCTGTAGCGCCGAGGATGGCAACTACCGAAACAACAGCTACCGAAGCAGGCGAAGCGCAGACACCCATTTGTGAAGCAATGGAAGCAACAGACATCGGCCGTTCCGGGCGGATATTTTGTTTGATAGCGATATCGTAAATAATAGGGAACATAGCGTAAACTACATGTCCGGTGCCGCATAAAACGGCAAGCAGCCAGGTTGTGAGCGGAGCAAGGATAGTAATATATTTGGGGTTGCTGCGCAAGAATTTTTCAGCATATTTCAGCATTACATCAAGCCCTTTGGAAGCCTGTAAAAATGCTGAACAGGTAACCACCGCCATAATTGTCAGCATAACGTCTACCGGCGGTTTACCGGGTTTCAGGCCCATAACAAAAATGAAGAAAACAAGGCCGATACCAGAAATAGTAGCCAGACCGATACCGCCGCGGCGAACGCCGATTACCAGGCAGGCTATCAAAACGATAAAACCTAAAAACATTAACATCAAGACACCTCCGAGAAATAAAATAATAATTAAAAATATATCTAACGACGTCAAGGTATACAGATTGAAATGATATACCGCAGTCGGAGATGTCCTGTTACAGGATAACTGTGATTAAGCTGCAAAGGTACAAAGCAATAGTGACACTATATAAATAAAGTGTATGATAATAGTGGCTGTAATACGGGTATTAGTATACACTATTATGGTGTTTATTGCTAGCCCTAAAAAAATTTTATTTTAACTGAAAATCACGCTTATAAAGATAAAGTGAGTTTTATAATTATAGTGAAGCGGCAGAATAAAATAAGGAATAAGCTTATAAAAGCCGCTAAAGATAAAAAACACAGGAAAATACACGATGTTTATTTCTTCAACTTATGCTATAATTAATATATTACTATGAGTTATTGGGAGGGTTCAGTAAATGCAGGCTATTGATCATGCATCTGTTAATACTTTACGCTTTTTGGCGGCTGACCAGGTAGAAAAGGCTAAATCGGGACATCCTGGTTTCCCTTTGGGCACGGCGCCGTTGATGTATACTTTGTGGGACCGTTTTATGCACTACAATCCAAAAGATCCTAACTGGTTCAATCGTGACCGTTTTGTTTTGTCGCCAGGACATGGCAGCGCTTTGTTGTATGCAATGCTGCATCTGGCCGGCTACGATGTTTCGATGGAGGAATTGAAAAACTTCCGTCAATGGGGCAGCAAAACTCCGGGGCATCCTGAATATGGTCATACAGCAGGTGTTGATGCGTCTACAGGTCCGTTGGGACATGGTTTTGCAATGGGTGTAGGTTTTGCTGTTGCCGAAGCTATGCTGGCAGCAAAATATAATAAGCCTGAATTTACTGTTATTGATCACTATACCTATGGACTCACTTCCGACGGTGACCTGATGGAAGGCGTTGCCAGCGAAGCTGCTTCTTTGGCAGGGACTTTGGGTCTGGGTAAATTGATCTACCTTTATGATGATAATAAAATTACTATTGAAGGTTCTACCGATATCGCTTTCACTGAAGATGTGGAAGCCCGCTTTAAGGCTTATGGCTGGCAGGTGCTGCGTGTAGCTGATTCAGAAGATATTGAAGCTATGGAAGCTGCCGTTAAAGAAGCTCAGGCAGATACCGAGCATCCCAGTCTGATCATTGTGCGTACTCATATCGGTTATGGCAGCCCGAAACAGGACAGTGCTTCCTGCCATGGCGAGCCTTTGGGTGCTGAAGCTTTGGCACTGACTAAAGAAAAAGCCGGCTGGCCTGTTGGTCAACCGTTCTATGTGCCTTTGACTGTCAGCCAGTATTTCAAAAATAAAATTGAAGATTGCGAAGGCGATCAAAAAGCCTGGGAAGCATTGATGGCTGATTATAAAGTTGTTTATCCTGAATTGGGAATGGAACTTGAAGAACGTATCAGCGGCAATGCTCTGGTAAATCTGCACGATTTGGAAGCGATCTTTAAAGATGTTGCTAAAACTGCTACCCGTGAAGCTTCTGGCGATATCCTGCAGAAGCTTGTTATGCAGCTGCCGAATCTGGTTGGCGGCAGTGCCGACCTGGGTCCTTCTAATAAAACTGTGATGAAAAATGTCGGTTATTTCTCGAAAACAGACCGCAGCGGCCGTAATATTCATTTCGGTGTGCGCGAACATGCTATGGGAACAGTTCTTAATGGTATTGCTTTGCACGGCGGTTTTATTCCATTCGGTGGTACGTTCCTTGTTTTTGCCGACTTTATGCGTCCGGCGATCCGTATGGCAGCTTTGATGGGATTACGTTCCATTTTTGTCTTAACGCACGATAGTATTGCTTTGGGTGAAGATGGCCCAACTCATCAACCGATCGAACAAACTATGAGTCTGCGGATGATTCCGGGACTGTCTGTATTCCGTCCGGCAGATGCTTTAGAAACTGCTACAGCCTGGCAAATGGCTTGTATGAATCTACATAAACCGACGGCATTGCTTTTGAGCCGTCAGAAATTGCCGGTATTACACGAATATGCGGCAATCGTTCACGAAAATGCTTATAAAGGCGCTTATGTGCTGAACCCGGGACAGGGAGAAACAAAAGCGGTGCTTATTGCTACCGGCAGCGAGGTGCATTTGGCTTTGGAGGCGCAGGCTGTTTTGGCTAAGGAAGGAACTGCAGTCAGTGTAGTTTCGATGCCCAGCTGGGATACTTTTGAAATGCAGAGCGCAGATTATAAAGCTTCCGTTTTGCCTGAAGGTTTGCCGAAGATTGCTGTTGAAGCCGGCGTTACTTTAGGATGGAGCCGTTATACCGGCAGTGAAGACAATGTTTTGGGTATCAATCGTTTTGGCGCGTCGGCACCTGGCGATGTAATGATGGAAAAATATGGTTTTACTGTTGAGAATCTGGTTGCTAAAGTAAAAAGCGTTCTTTAATTTTATAATTTAAACGGGCATGGTGCTTACTCTTAGGCCCGTGCCCGTTTTGCTTGCGGTACTGAATCTGAAGATTTTAGTAAGACAGTCTGCAGATAGGAGAAGAAATGAAACATTTATTAACGATAGCAGGCAGTGATTCCAGCGGCGGAGCCGGAATACAGGCCGATTTGAAAACCTTTGCCGCACATGGCACCTTTGGTATGAGCGTTATTACTGCTGTAACAGCGCAAAACACACAGGGTGTGACGATGGTGCAGGATATAGACGCTGGGGTGATCGAGGCGCAGATCGATGCGGTATTTGACGATATACGCGTTGATGCGGTAAAAATAGGTATGGTATCAAGGCCGGAAATCATCAAAACGATTGCCGATAGATTGCGTTATTATAAACCACAGATCGTGGTGCTGGACCCGGTAATGATTTCTAAAAGCGGTTATCCGCTGCTGGCACCGGAAGCCTGTGCGACACTGGTCCAAGAGCTGCTGCCATTGGCAACACTGGTAACACCTAATTTGCCGGAAGCAGAAGTTATCAGCGGTATGAGGGTGACGATGAAGGAAGAAATGCGACCTGTTGCCGAACGTATTTTAGAGTTTGGTGCCAAAGCTGTTTTGGTCAAAGGCGGTCATTTGAACGGCAGCGCTGATGACCTGCTGTTTGATGGCAGTACAGAACGCTGGTTTATGGGAGATCGCATCGACACAAAAAATACGCATGGTACCGGCTGTACATTATCCAGTTCGCTGGCGGCAAACCTTGCCCAGGATCTGAGCCTGGCGGATGCCGTTGCGGCTTCGAAGGCTTATGTAACAGAAGCGATAGAATACAGTTTGCCGATCGGCGGCGGCTGTGGCCCGACACATCATTTTGTTGATTTGTACAGAAAGGCAGGCTGGTTAAAATGAGTTTGGTCATCAAAGGGCAATTTGGCTTGATCGTTGATGCTGTACGTGAAAAAAGGCCTGTTATTCATCATTTGACTAATTATGTGACGGCGGGAGACTGCGCCAATATCACTTTGTGTGCAGGTGCTTCGCCGGTAATGGCCGATGAAGCGGAGGAAGTAGTTGAAATAACTTCTAATGCTGATGCATTGGTATTGAATCTGGGAACTATTGCCAAAGCAAAAATGCAGGCAATGGAAACAGCGGCTGCAGCAGCTAAAAATAAAGGCATCGCAGTAGTTTTAGATCCTGTAGGAGTTATGGCGTCCAAGCTGCGTTTAGTTTTTGCGCTGAAGCTTTTAAACGAAGGGCTGGTAACTATCGTGCGCGGTAATTACGCTGAATGTCTGGCATTATTGGAAGAAAAAGCTGAAGGCAGAGGCGTAGATTCAAATGGCAATGTGACTGATGGGTTAAGGGTAGCGAAGGACGCTGCGGAAAAATATAACTGTGTTTTTGCTGTTACAGGCGTTACTGATTATGTCAGCAACGGGAAACAGGCTTTAGTTCTGACTGGCGGACATGAGCTGCTGACGCAGATCACAGGAGCCGGCTGTATGACAACGACGTTATGTGCCTGCTGCGCTGCAGTAACAAAAGACCCATTGCTGGCAGCCGCTTTAGGTATAGTCATAATGGGGCAGGCGGCAGAACTGGCCGCAGGGTTTATGGAAACAAAAGACGGACCGGGAATGTTTAAAACAAGGCTGTTTGACGGTGTTTATCACGTTACGACAAAATGGAACGTGCTGCATTTGGACCCGGAACGGAAGCAGTGAGATGGAGAAAATGAAGCTGAAAATAGATTACAGTGTATATTTGGTAACAGATACCGGATTTTTGCAGGGACGTGATTTCGCTGCCTGCATTGAAGCCGCACTTAAAGGCGGCGTGACCCTGCTGCAATATCGCGATAAAAATGCTGACAGTCGTGTGCTGCTTGAACGGGCGCTGCTGCTGAAAAAAATGTGTGCTGTTTATCATGTACCTCTGCTGATCAACGACAGGCTTGATATCGCGTTGGCTGTTCAGGCAGACGGTGTGCACGTGGGGCAAAGCGATTTGCCGGTTACTGTAGTGCGCAGGCTGTTAGGCGAGCAGGCAGTTATTGGCGCATCGGCTCATAACCCTGAAGAAGCCAGGCAAGCGCTTGCGGATGGTGCTGACTATTTGGGCTGCGGTGCGGTGTTTGGCACCACTACCAAAAATGATGCCGGTTATTTAGGTCTTGACGGACTGCAAAGTATCAGACAGGCTGTTGCGGCACCTCTTGTCGGTATCGGAGGCGTCAACAGCACCAATTTTGAACAGGTACTGCAAACCGGTGTCAACGGCGCAGCTATTGTCAGCGGGATTTTGGCAGCAGATGATATTGAAGCAGAGGTACGTAAATTCAAAACAATAGCTGACAGGTATAAAAATATATAAAAAGACAGACAAAAAGAGCTATCGCTTTTACTGCGATAGCTCTTACTTTTTATTTATCTTCGTTTAAGATTTGGTTGACGCGGTCACGCATCGAACCTGACTGCGGAGCCTTGGTCTTATCGTCGCCAAACTCTTTTTGCAGTTCCTTCATTTCCTTTGCCAGTTCTTTCTGCTGGGCTTTGATTTTAGCTTCAGCCTGAGAACGCTCGGATTTTTTGATATCTTTCAGGAATTTGTTATCATCGAAATCCTTAAATTCATTTTCCAGGGACTGAGTGTCATAAATAGCCGGGGATGCGCCTGCTTCTGTAATATGCGGCGTCAGGATCATCATAACCTCAGTTTTATTTTTAGTTGTGCTGCGATTTTTGAACAGTTCGCCTAAAATAGGAATATTGGAGAGGAAGGGAATCTTCTGAATATTTTTCTGTTCTTCTTCATTGATCAGGCCGCCGATGATCAGTGTTTCACCATTGCGCATTCTTACATAAGTATCGGCAGTACGGCTGGTGATCTTATAATTTTTGATTTCAGAAACCAGTGTCGGCGTGCTGACTTCGGTATGTACGGCTGAGGTGATCATATCGTCTTCGCTGACGAGCGGAGTATAGGTGAGCTTGATACCGGCATCTACATATTCAGTAGTGTTGACGGTAATACCGTTTTCGATTTTCTCAGTCAAAACAGGAATATGGTCACCGATAAAGATACTTGCTTCTTTACCGGGAACGGTGATAATACGCGGAGTCGCTAAAATTTTGGCCTTGCCATTAGCAAACAGTGCGTTGAGTGTCGCATTAAAACGGAATTCATAGCTGGCACCAAAGTGAACTACGCCGCCGAAATCTTCATCATCATCGTTATTGCTGCTGTTATTGCTGTCCTCACTGTTCTGTGGTATCTTATCCCAATTCCAGTTGATGCCCAGGTTTTTACTGTCTTCTTTGTTGATCGAAATGATCTTGGCTTCCAAAGTGATCTGTTTGGTAGCAACGTCCATCGCTTTGATTGCCGAGCGAACACGCTCTTCATCTGTGCTGCTGCCGCTGAACAGAATAGAATTGGTGATAGGGTCGATACTGATTTTCTTTTCACTTTCCAGAATATCATTCAAAGCATTTTTAACATCTTCTGCTTTGGCATAATTCAGCTTAAAAACATTGACACTGCCGTTGAACTTGTTCAGATTTTCCTGGGTGGAAACCAAAATAACGCCGTCGACCATGCGATATGCCAGTCCTTTGGCACTGGTGATAAGCTTGATAGCAGTGTTGAACGGCACATTATCTAAGGCAATAGTAATTTTACCTTTAACAGATTCGTCAGTAACGATACTGGCATCCGAAAGAGCGGAAATAGCAGTCAAAACGTCGCGAACTTCGCCGTCGTGCACATTTAAGGTAACGTTAGGTGCGGCCAAAGCAACAGTAGTGCTGCTGAAGGCCAAAAGTGCGGCGAGAGTAGTGCTTCGCAGCGATTTTTTCCAAGAATGCATTAGTTATTCCTCCCTAGGGTCAAATGAAGCGGGTTTTGCGGATGGCTCAGGTCAACAGAATCGATGCCGATAGCGGCAACAGTATAATCGCCGAAGCTTTGACCATCTTTGTAATAATTACTGGTGTTGTTAAATTCGATAATGGCCAGCTGTTTGACTCCGTTATTGATGATGCCGCGTAAAACAGGCTGAGCTGCATAAACAGGTGCACCGCCTCCGATAACTGCACCGGGATGCACAGTTGGCTTGTTGAGCATTGCTGCCGGAGCCATAAAAGGATTACGGGCTATAGTTTGTACTTTTGGTGCCGCAGCTAAAGCATCTGCGGCAGGTACAACTGCTGCAGCAGGCTGAACCTGAGCTGCTGACTGTACTTGTCCGGCCCATGCTTTTTCGAACAGGCCTTCTATATAACCACTGGCATCAAAGCGGCACATGAAATGCGAGGTGCTCAAAACCAGGAAGGCTGCCAGAATGATAAGTGACAAACGATCAGTTTTCTCTTGCTGTTTTCGCATAATAATTCCTCCAATATAAATTAAACTGATAATTATAAAATCTTAATATACTTATTATACCACAAGATGAAAAAAAGCAAATAAATATTCTTATTCTTTTTATTAAAATAAGTTTGTTTTAGAATACATAGCATAGTATAATTAAATATAAAATAATATAGGGGTATTATTTGTTTTGAAAGCAATAAAAAAACTAAGATAACCGTGTTATTGGCAATATTTAAAATGGAGGAGAACAACGTGGCAACTCAGAAAAGACGCTTGGGCGAGATTCTTGTTACCTCGGGAGAAATAACGCAGTCCCAGCTGGATCAAGCCTTGGCTGAACAAAAAACAAATGGCAAAAGACTTGGTGAGACTCTGATCAGTCTGAATTTTTTGACTGAGCGTAAAATGCTTAAAACTTTAGAAAAACAGCTTTCCATACCATATATGTTTTTGAGTGATATCGAAATTATGCCGGAAGCTGTTGCGGCAGTACCAATCTTTCTGGCAGAGCGCTACACTTTAGTACCTCTGAAAAAAGATGGCAACCGTCTGACGATAGCGATGAACGATCCGACAAATTTCTATGCGATTGATGATGTGCGCATGGTCAGTGGCTGTGACATTTCTATCGTGTTGTCCGAACAGCAGGATATCATTAACGCCATTAATAATTTTTATGGTGTCAGCGGCCGCGTAGGCGGCAGCCTCAACAAATTGAAAGAAGATTCTTTTGCTCCTGTCATTCGCAGAGTTGAAGACAGCAGTGAGGACGCGCCGATAATAAAAATCGTCAACTCCGTCATTGAGCAGGCTGTCCGAGATAAGGCCAGTGATATCCATATCGAACCCCAGGAGGATGATACGAGGGTGCGTTTTCGTGTTGACGGCGTTTTACGTAATGCGGTAACACTGCCGAAAAACAGTCACAGCGCTATTATTTCGCGTATCAAGATCATGGCGGAAATGGATATTGCCGAAAAACGTCTGCCGCAGGATGGTCGCATCAATATTGAACAGGGTGGACGTGATATTGATCTGCGTATTTCGACCTTGCCGACTATTTTAGGTGAAAAGGTCGTTATGCGTATTCTTGATAAAACGGCGGCTTCTATTGATATCAATGATCTGGCTTTCACAGCGAAGAATATGGAGCTGTATAGCAGTCTGTTCAACTCTTCCTATGGCATCGTACTTGTCACAGGTCCTACCGGCAGCGGCAAATCGACAACTCTGTACTCTACGCTCACCAATATCAACAATCCTAATAAAAACATCATTACTGTTGAAGATCCGGTCGAATATCGTATTGAAGGCGTCAATCAGGTAGCTGTCAATAATAAAGCGGGCCTTACCTTTGCCAACGGACTGCGCAGTATTTTGCGTCAAGACCCGAATATAATCATGGTCGGTGAGATTCGTGACGTTGAAACGGCTCGTATCAGCATTCACGCCGCATTGACAGGTCATTTGGTTTTCAGTACCCTGCATACCAACGATGCTGCAGGCGCGATCACGCGACTGATCGATATGGGTGTAGAACCTTTCCTTGTAGCTTCCGCTTTGCGAGGTGTCGTAGCTCAACGGCTGGTGCGCCGTATCTGTCCGCATTGCAAAGAAACCTATGCTCCTGACGCGGCAGAAAGGGCCTATATGGGTATTGCACTTGATGAAGAAGTAAAACTCTATAAAGGTGCCGGCTGCGGTAAATGTAATTTTACCGGTTATGCCGGACGTATGGCGATCCATGAAGTTCTGCCTATCATTCCTGAAATGAAGGAACTGATTTTGAAAAATGCTCCCGATACGGAAATTTTTGCTGCCGGACGTTCTTATGGCGTTACTTCTATGAAAGAAGACGGTATCCGCAAAGTATTGGATGGAGAGACAACTGCTTCAGAATTGCTGCGCGTAGCGTATGCGTAAGGAGATGACAAAGTGATCAAAGAGTTAATGCGTGACGCTTTTGATGTCAACGCTTCGGATATCCATTTAACGGTAGGCTTGCCGCCAATGTTCCGTGTCAATGGCGTGCTGCGGCAGGCGGGTGAAGAACTTCTGCGCCGTGAGGATACCTATAATATGGCCATGGAACTGATGGACGATCGGCGCCGCACGCAGTTTCTTGATAACGGCGAAGCTGATTTTTTCTCATGAAATTGAAAATGTATGCCGTTTTCGTGTCAATGTTTTTAAGCAGAGTAACTGTGTGGCAGCAGCGCTGCGTTTGATTTCCAATAATATACCCAGCTTTGAGGACCTGCGCCTGCCTGACGTTATCAGCGACCTTGCCATGCTGCCGCGTGGTCTGGTATTGGTGACAGGGCCTACAGGCAGCGGTAAATCAACGACACTGGCGGCTGTTATAAATAAAATCAACAAACACCGTAAAGATCATGTCATCACTCTGGAAGACCCGATCGAATATAAGCATAACCATATCAACAGCATTATCAACCAGCGCGAAGTCGGCAGTGATACCAAAAAAGCTTTGCCAATGGCCTTAGGGCAGCATTACGTGAAGATCCTGACGTTATTCTGGTAGGCGAGATGCGTGATACTGAAACTATCGCCACCGCTATCACTGCTGCCGAAACCGGACATCTTGTTTTGGCAACTCTGCATACTCAGGATGCGGCATCGACAGTGAATCGTATCATCGACGTCTTTCCCGAACACCAGCAGCAGCAGATTCGCATTCAGCTGGCTGGCAACCTGCAGGGCATCGTTGCCCAGCAGCTGCTGATGAATCGCGAACAAACCGGACGTCTGGCTGCTTTTGAAATATTAGTTGCCACACCTGCGCTGCGGAACTTGATCCGCGAAGGCAAAAACACATCAGATACCGTCATATATCCAGACCGGTTCCAAATTCGGGATGATTTGTATGGATGCCTATCTGGCGCAGCTGGTACGTCAAAAATAAGATCGATCGCAGCATAGCGGAAGAACGCTGTTATGACCCATTATCATTAGAACGCTATATGCATGGACTATAAAGCTAAAGGAGGAACCGCAGTTTGGAGCAATTTAAATATAAAGCACGTAAACGTGATGGTGCCGTAGTTTATGGCACAGTCAACGCCCCCCTAATGAAGCTGCCGTAGCCGCCTTTATCCGTAAACAGGACATGTATGTGGCTGGCATTGAAGCTTCTAAAAAAAAAGGGCTGTTTTCGGGAGTACTTTTTGAGGAAAGTATCAATCTTTATGACATCTCGATTTTTGCCCGCCAGTTTGCAACTCTGCTGGGAGCCGGTGTGCCGCTTTTAACAGGGCTGGAGATACTAACTCAACAATCTGCTAAAGAGCGTCTGCGTACTGTTTTAGGGCAGATAACTACCAGTGTCCGTGAAGGTAAAAGCATTGTCGGCAGCTATGGCCGAGTTCCCTAAAGTCTTTCCCGAGCTGATGACTAACATGGTAGCAGCAGGCGAGGCCGGCGGTATTTTAGAAATCGTTATGGATCGTTTGGCAGCACAGTTTGAAAAAAGATTATCGAATGAATGCCAAATTTAAATCAGCTATGATTTATCCGGCAATAGTTTATCGGTAGCTGCTATTGTGGTTGCTATTATTATGATGTTCGTTATGCCGGTTTTTGTCCGGCTTGTTTGAACAGCTTAAAATCGAACTTCCATTTGTCACCCGTGTCGTTATCGGCATCAGCAATTTCCTTGGTCATTACTGGTATTTGGTTATTGCCGCACTGATCGGCCTGTTCCTGCTTTATAAAATGGGCCGGTACTAAAAAAAGTTTTCGCCTGTGGCGTGATGGTGTTGTTGAAAGTACCTATTTTCCGGAGACATATAATAAAATCATCATTACCCGTTTTGCCCGTACTTTGCCAACGTCACGCGTGCCGATCTTAAACATATGACCATTGTCAAAGCAAGGCTACAGGAGATCTGCAGGCTGAAGAGTACGTGACATGAGCCGCGGCAGCTGAAGGCGAGGCCGTACTGCAGCGAATCTATGGAAGCCAGCGCTGGCTCCGCACAATCGTTATCAGCAGTAAATATTGGCGAAAGGCATAAGCGCTCTGGATACCATGCTTGATAAGGTCGCCGACTTCTACGGCGCCGAGGTGGATGATACTATCCGGAAGACTGCAGACTATCAAGCTGGACCGAATCCACAGTTATTTTGGAAACGTTATTATCGGTACGCTGGCGGTAGCTCTTTTTACTGATGTTTGATATGAATTCACAAAAGAGGGAGGGGGTTTATAAATAAAATAAAAGTTTTATGATAAAAAATAACGACTAAAAAGTTTAAAAGAGTTATTATTAAAATATAAATAAAACTGGGCTTATGTTATTATGCAAAATAATGAAATTGCTTTTGGCTATATTAAGAAGGGATGAAATCAATGAAAAATTTTAATAAAAACCAAAGGTTTCACTTTGAGTGGAACTTGGTGGTAATGTGAAGTACTTATCCGGTATCCTTGCCGGTATCGCAGTTCCGCGTTTTCTTTGATGCTACTGCATGCTGCGCGGCACCAAAAACTCCGTAGCGATAACGTACCATCCAATCGGCTGAAAATGATTTACATTATGCCAAAAATGCTAAATAACAACTGCACAAAACGATTTTGCTGATTTAGTCAAACTAAACGGCCTGGTGTTCCAACTGGTAAATTTAATTATCGCTTAAGTATTAAGGTGGCTACTGAAAGGTGTTGCTGGTGATGGTGCGGCATATGCTTATACTGCAGGAAGATGATGGTGCATCAGGAACAATACATGCTTTCAGTGCTGAAAGTAATCTTACAGGTGTTAGTGGTTCAAGTTATACGTTAACGATTTCTTTGGGTGGAGATCAACAAACTAAACCAGCTGAATGAAAGTGAACTTTAAAAACATTGAGACGTACAAAACAGACAATCGCATATTTACGGAGGTATGAGGTATTATGAGACATATAATTAAGGTTTGCACAGTTGAGATTGACAACCAGAAGATAGTGGCATTTCGCTGGTATTATTCCATGACCACAGATAACAAAGACGGCACCAGGAATTTCGGTACGGCCACTAGAGATCCTCGACGTTCAGCGCGTGTGGCGCAGATCGTGTCGGAGTTTGAAATAGGAGGCGTA